>Ga0224506_10002748_pt1 | contig 11892 bp, 7 predicted proteins | sample SF_Jan12_sed_USG_2_FD_169108 | JGI IMG/M metagenome (GOLD analysis project Ga0224506, IMG submission 169108) | Sediment microbial communities from San Francisco Bay, California, United States - SF_Jan12_sed_USGS_8_1 | ecosystem: Environmental > Aquatic > Marine > Sediment | place: USA...
CAAATTCCAATATATTTCGTTTCATAAATGATGTATATATGAAACTTTTTTATGCTGTTTTGGCTTCTACGGGATTTATTAATATACCAAGAGTAGAAGTATGTAAATCCCATTTAGCACAAGCGTATTTAAATTAACTCTTGGAGAGTTATTTCACATGAAAACCCTCTCCATCAAGTTCTCAATCATCAATTCCTACAAACAAAAAAAAGCCCGCCATAGTACCGATTTCATCGGAACTATGGCGGGCGAAGGTGGAGTCGGAGGAACTTGTACTTACATTATATCATATTGAATATCAATTAGTTATCTGATTGAATCACATCTTGTTAACCGTATTATTTGATATATTTTGATTCCATATTGGTTTCAAACCTGTCATATTTTTGCTCAAAACAACACCTGATTTATCAATGTAACAGAAAAAATAGCCAATGAACTGGAAAACATGTACGGTAATCGTGTACGCTCTAGAATGCGGAAGATGTTTAATTTGATATCCTTTAATATGGATTCTTCAGATAAACGACATTAAATTTTCATTCCGCTAATAATCTGTTGCATTTTACAAGTTATTCTTGGGTTGGTTATAATTTAAATGAACTCTAAGCTCATCAAATCCACCCAAAACACTATATTCGACTCTAATCAATATTTACTGCTGCATTATTTATTGAATGACCAACTCAAATTTCTCATACCTCGAAAAAGAGTTTCCGATACTTTTTAATATTGGGCAAGCAGCTGAATTGAATCTTCATGAAGATGCTGTCACATGTCTTTTTAAGTTAAGACAATTGGTAGAGAGGTTAACAGAATATTTGTTTGAAGAACACAAAATTGAATTTCCTTATGAAAATACCTTACATAGTCGACTTAAAACCTTAGAGTTTGAAGGAATTCTTCCTGACACAGTAAAAGACTTACTACATACAATTAGGGGTAAAGGCAATGCCGCTGTCCACCAGAACAAAGGAACTCTCGATGAAGCTAAAGGAGCATTGATGTCTACTTTTAAAGTGGCCAAATGGTTTTATCAGGTATACGCAGAGGAAAATGAAGATGTGTCACAGATAAAATTCCATATTCCCGATGATTTGGATGCTCGACATGCGATTAAAGAGTTGGAAAATCAGCATGAAGAGTTAAAGAGTAAATTCATCGAACTATTAAAGGAACGCAATACTTCAGGCATATCTCAAGATAAGCAAGAGGAAATCAAGAAGAGGTCATATGGTGCTGCCAAGAAAATTGACATGTCTGAGGCCGAAACGCGTGTTCTAATTGATGATCAACTTCGTCAGGCAGGTTGGGAAGTAGATACTAATCTACTCAATTACAAAACTAAAAGGACATTACCTCAAAGAGGCAGAAAAATGGCAATAGCCGAATGGCATTGCCAAAATAAATGGGCTGATTATGCCCTTTTTGTTGGCACTGAATTATATGGAATAGTAGAAGCTAAGAAATATTCGGCTGACATCTCAACCAATTTACGACAATCTAAAATTTATGCCGAATTGGTTGAGACCAATCAAGAGGCTGCTTTGTTAGGTAAATGGCATGGCTACAATGTGCCTTTCCTATTTTCTACTAACGGCAGACCTTATCTGGAACAGATTAAAACAAAAAGCGGTGTCTGGTTTTTAGATGTACGTAACGAATACAATACTTCAAGAGCTTTACAAGGGTGGTATAGCCCGGATGGTTTGGTGAAGCTTTTTGAGAAGGATATAAAGGAAACGGAGGATAAGTTAAAGAATGAAAGTGCTGATTTCCTTGAAAACAAAGCTGGGCTAGGATTACGTAGTTATCAGATTGAAGCGATTAAGGCAGTAGAAAATAAGCTAATTAATAAACCTGAAGATAGAAGAAGCTTAATTGCCATGGCCACGGGTACTGGTAAAACCCGAACCATTATTGGCTTGTGCTATCGTTTAATTCAATCGAACCGATTTAGACGAATCCTCTTCCTTGTCGATCGAACGCTATTAGCTAAACAAGCCATTGATGCCTTCACAGATAATAAGATTGTTGGTCTCAACACTTTTTCAGAAATCTACGGGGTTAAATCACTAAAGGAGCAAATACCTGATATCGATACTCGTTTGCACTTTGCTACAGTACAAGGTATGGTAAAACGTTTGTTCTACAGCGAAGACGAAGATATTCCTTCTGTGGATCAATACGACTGTATTATTATCGATGAAGCACACCGTGGCTACTTGATGGATAGGGAAATTGATGAAGATGATCTGGAATTTAAAAACCAAAAGGATTATGTAAGTAAATACCGTATGGTACTCGATTACTTCGATGCCCATTCTATTGGACTTACAGCTACACCAGCCTTGCACACCACTGAAATATTCGGACTTCCTGTATTTGCCTATTCTTATCGGGAAGCAGTGATTGATGGATTTTTAATTGACCATGATCCACCACACCGGATAAAAACAAAATTAAGTGAGGAAGGTATTACTTGGGAGAAAGGAGAGAAGCTCAAAGCATTTGATAAAGAAACCAATTCAATTATTGTACTAGCTCAATTAGAAGACGAATTACATATTGAGATTTCAGGGTTCAATAAATTAGTACTTACGGAAAGCTTCAACCGAACGGTTATTCAATATTTGGTGAATGAACTTGACCCTGATGGCGATGAGAAAACATTGATATTTGCAGTTACAGATGAGCATGCCGATAGGGTAGTGCAATATTTTAAAGAAGAATTTGAAAATATAGGTATTGCAGTTACCGATGATGCCATCCAAAAAATAACAGGTAACTCTTACAATCCACAGGAGCAATTGAGTCGCTTTAAAAATGAGAAATACCCTACAATTGCAGTAACAGTTGATTTATTGACAACAGGAATAGACGTTCCTGCTATTTGTAATTTGGTATTCCTAAGAAGAATAAAATCGAGAATACTCTATGAACAGATGTTGGGTAGGGCTACCCGTAGGTGTGATGACATCGGCAAAGAATCATTTCAAATATATGATGCCGTAAAGGTGTATGAAACGTTGGAAGACTACACACAAATGAGGCCGGTAGTAGTGAACCCTAGTACTACTTTTCAACAATTATCCGAAGAGTTCGAGCATATAGATAACGAGGAACGTGCTAAACGACAAGTAGAGCAAATCATTGCTAAACTGCAACGCAAAAAGCAGTACCTGGACGATCATCAAATCGAACAGTTCAAATACAATGCAAAGGGGGTTGATCCCGATGAATTCATCACGCAATTACTAGAAAGTGATGTAGAAACCTCAGTGGATATGATTATCCGAAATTCAGGACTGTGGAAGTTTCTGGATGAATTAAAGCCAGCTCCATCGTTAACACTGGTTTCAGATCACGGTGATAAATACCTGGGAACAGATAGGGGATATGGTAACGCAGAAAAACCGGAAGATTACCTCGATAATTTTACCAAATTTATTAAAGAAAATCAGAATAAAATTGATGCACTTAATATTGTGTGCACCAAGCCCTCAGCCCTTGACAGGCAATCTTTACGCGAATTGATGCTGGTACTCGATCAGGCAGGTTTTACCACTAATTCATTAAATACAGCTTGGAAAGCGGCCAAAAATGAAGAGATTGCAGCCGATATTATATCGTTCATCCGTACGCTTTCATTGGGAAATTCATTGGTGAGCCACGAGGATCGTATTAAAAAAGCGGTGGATCAGATACGAGCTATGAAAACGTGGAATAAAGTACAATTGAAATGGATTGACCGTTTCGAAAAGCAATTGTTAAAAGAAACAGTGTTACGAGTGGAAGACCTGAACGATTCACCTTTTGAGAATGACGGTGGGTTTGAACGACTAAATAAAATATTTGAGAACAAACTGGAAGATGTTGTATCTCAACTGAACGAAAATTTATACGCTGATTTAGCTTAAACTATGAGTGCAGAACAAATTGCAAAAAAGCTATGGGATTTATGTAATGTATTGCGCGATGATGGGGTAACCTATCACCAATACCTGAATGAGCTCACCTATATCCTTTTTCTACGTTTATCCGAAATAAAGAAGTTTGATGCGGACATTCCGGAAGAGTACCGATGGTCGAAACTTAAAGGGATAAAAGATAACAAGGAGTTGTTCGATACCTACAGGGATATGTTGGCCAATATAAGTGCTAAATCGAGTAACGAAACCATAACCGAAATTTATACCAATGCCTCTACTACATTGCGCAAGCCGGTAAACCTGCGTACGCTCGTTACCAGTATTGATGCAATAGATTGGTATGATAATGAGGAGCAGGACAAGATTGCGACCATTTATGAGGAACTGTTACAGCGCAATGCTGGGGAAAAGAAAAGTGGTGCAGGCCAGTATTTCACGCCACGACCGCTCATTAATGTAATGGTGGAATTGATGGCTCCTAAAAAAGGAGAGAAGTGGAACGACCCTGCTGCGGGTACATTTGGTTTTATGATTTCTGCTAGTGAATACGTAAAGCAGAAGCATGATGACTACTATGATTTAGGTGAGAAAGAGCGCAATTTTCAGATAAACGATGCTTTTACAGGGTGTGAACTGGTGCAAGATGCACACCGTTTGGCTTTAATGAATGCCAAGTTGCATGGTTTAGAAAGCCGTATTGTGATGGGCGATACCATGACAGAGCTGGGAAAAAGCTTTAAAAACTACGATGGTGTATTGGCCAATCCACCTTTTGGAACAAAACAAGGAGGGGAACGACCTTCCCGGGATGATTTAACTATTAAAACGAGTAACAAGCAACTCAACTTTTTGCAGCACATCTACCGATCATTGAATTCCAAAACAGGTACTGCGAGAGCAGCCGTAGTATTACCCGATAACGTATTATTTGAAGATGGAGACGGACAGAAAATCCGTAAGGATTTAATGGACAAGTGCGACCTCCACACCATTTTACGCTTGCCCACAGGGATCTTCTATGCGGTAGGGGTAAAAACCAATGTGCTCTTTTTTACACGAGGCACTACCGAAAAGGACAATACCAAAAGAGTTTGGTTTTACGATATGCGTACCAATGCACCGAGCTATGGCAAACGTACTGTGTTTGACCGTAATGCTTTTGATTGGTTTGTAAAGGCCTATACCGGAGGTATTGGGTTAGAGAAAGTTCGTGACGAGTATGACGGCACCATTGATGACAATAAACGAGAAGCTATACAAGACGAGCGTTGGCAAGTATTTACCCGAGAACAAATACAGGCTAAAAACGACTCCTTGGATATTGGATTGATTGAAGATGAAAGTGTGAGCAAGAATGCCGATTTGGGCGAGCCCATTGACATTGCCAAAGAAGCAGCAACCGAACTGGATGCCATTAAAAAGGAGTTGAATCAAATCATTGAATTGTTGGGTTGATAGATGGCAAGTAAAGGTGATATAAGCAAAGAAGGAATTCAACCTGTTTTACCCAAACGATGGACATCTATTCCTTTTAAAGAGGGGTTAGATAAAGCAGGAGCATTTACTAAACTAAAATCAAAAGAGTATTTAGAGAAAGGTAAGTACCCAGTTATTGATCAGGGCGAAAAATTTATTTCAGGATTTATTGAAAATAGAGACTTAATATATCAAGGCGAACTACCCATTGTGATTTTTGGAGATCATACAAGAGTTGTAAAGTACATAGATTTTGAGTTTGCTGCTGGTGCCGATGGTACAAAAATTCTAAAACCTTTTAAAGCTTTGGATGATAAGTTCTTTTACTATTACGTTAGAGCTTTAAATATCCCTTCATTTGGATATAGTAGACATTATAAAGTTTTTGATTCAATTGATTTACCAATCCCACCTCTTGCCGAACAAAAGCGTATTGTTGCCAAGCTGGATGCGTTGTTTGGGCATTTGGAAACCCTCAAAACAAAACTCGATCGCATTCCCGAGCTGCTCAAAAACTTCCGCCAGCAGGTGCTTACCCAGGCGGTTACTGGTAAGTTAACGGGAATTAAATCAGATTTAAAATGGGTAGAACTGGAAAAATTCACTGAGAGTTCATTTTATGGACCTAGATTTGGTAAAGATTCTTATACAATAGATGGTATAGCTACAGTACGTACGACTGATATGACTGATAATGGTGATATAGAAATCACTAAGGAAACACCACGAGTTGCGGTAGACCCCAAAAGATTAAATTCATTTAAAGTAGAAAAAGATGATCTGTTAATAACGCGGACTGGTAGTATAGGGAAAATGGCAATTTACTCAGGGAATGAAATCGTGATACCAAGCGCATACTTGATTAGGTTTAGATTTAAAGATAATGCATTAACAAAATTCATTTATTATTGCCTTACCTCTCCATATGGGCAAAAAGTTATGGGGTTAGAAGCAACTGCTATAACTCAGCCAAATTTGAATGCACAAAAAATAAAAGCAATTAAAATACCACTATATTCGATTGAAGAACAAAATAATATTCTTCTGAAAATTGAAGAGTTATTTTCCATTGCAGAAAGAATCGAAGCGCAATATCTATCACTTAAAGACAAAATCGACAACCTCCCTCAAGCTATTTTAAATAAAGCTTTCAATGGAGAGTTAGTGCCTCAAGACCCCAATGATGAGCCAGCCAGTGTATTGTTGGAGAGGATAAAGGGGGAGAAGCAAGGTAAAACTAAGCAAGTTTCTTCTAAAAGTAACATTGAACAACTAACAGAATAAGATGGAATTACTTTACTATTGGTCTGAAGAGGATTATCCTAATTTTAAGAATCTTAAAGTACATTTATCCAATCGATTTCTTTTTGATTTTTCGTTTGATCGGCAAAAGGCGGAATTAAAAATTAACAAAAATCCCAAGTTTACTCCTAATTTTTTTGGCAAACATATCACAAATCTGACAGCGATCGTAGGTAAAAATGGTGCTGGAAAAACAAATTTATTATACTCACTCATTTCAAAATTAACGGGTTATGATTATCCAATTGGTATAAATTATTTGATAGCGTTTTGGGATGGAAGTATAATTAGCATATCTCATACACTTAATAATAGATATAAAGACCTTTCAATCAATGTTTCTACAAAAGATGTTCAGGTACAAATTACTCCTATTGTTGAAGAAGTTGGTGATATTATAGGTACTCAATTCCCAGTAAATGGTATTCGCGCAGCCAAGACTGAAGTAATTTATTTCAACCCCATCTATGATTTTAGAGATTATCCATACAGAATTGAGCCTAGAAATTTCACAGATGTTTCATCTACTTACCTTTTATGGAAAGATAAGGAAATAGTAAATGCTGAAGAAGATGATATGGCCGCAATACATCGATACAAAGAAATTGAAAGGCAATTTCAAATGACTCAATCTCAATTTTTGAAAAATGTAGTTGAAATAGATGATATCAGTTTACCTGACAAAATTCTTGTGAAAATTTTACCTACTAATGTAACGCCTAGTATAGTTAGAAATCTAGGGTTTGAGCTAGGTGATATTTATAAATTAATTAGTGACTATGGATCAAAGACTCTTCAGGTATGTAATGATTTAATACGTAAAAATAGAGCAGAAAAGAATAAAAAGGGTTTAGAAAAAACACTTAAAGAAAAGGCAAAGATTTGGTTGTTAATAAATTTTTTTAATCATTTTATTTACTGCTTTTCTCGCGAATATGATTTGCATGATAACAGCCTAAAAATTTCAAAAAAGGACATAGAATTCTTTAAAAAGAATACCCTTAATATTTCAACAGATCATAAAAAAGAAGACTTGCCTCGTATGGAGATTAACGAATTTCATAAGGCCATTAGTCAATTTTTCAAAAAACAAGCACATATAAGAACATCTAATCTAGATATAAATGCAAATATAAGTCAACTATTTCAACTAATAGATGAATATGCCTTTGTCGATGAGGAAAATTCCGCAGAATTCAATTTTGATTTTAATGTTGGGTTTAAATTTTTAGGAATATGTGACAGATATGCTAAAGTATTTAATATAAAAGATGCTTCAAGTATTTCTAGAATTACTTGGAGAAACCTGAGTTCAGGTGAAATGGGCTTTTTAAACTTATTCGCTAGAATTTTTCATGGTTATAAACAGTTGGTTAATGAGGATACAGAAGCTGATAAATACCCAAACTTGATCTATTTGATAATTGATGAAGGAGAGCATAGTTTTCATCCGCGGTGGCAAAAATCTTTCATTAAAATTATAACCAAATACCTAAGCTATTTTAAGGGAGTTCAATTTCAAATATTCCTTGCTTCACATTCACCAATTATTCTTTCTGATATACCCAGTTCAAATGTAGTTTATCTTCAGAAATCAAATGGACAATCAAGCGTTGTGGATAATACCACTGAGCAAGAATCCTTTGCTTCTAATATTCATGTCTTATTTAAGAATACTTTTTTTATGGATGAAGGAGTTATTGGTGATTTTGCTCAAAAGAAGATAGATGAGATTTATGAAAAAGTAGATTTAGTCAATTCGAATACATCATATGAAGACGTCCAACTCTTATTAAATGAAATAGATATAATAGGAGAACCCATTTTAAAAAATACCTTTAAGGAGAAAGTAATTTCAAATGCTGATAATGCTATTTCAATTGCCTTGTTAGAACAAGAATTAGAAAGGTTGAAAAAGAAAAGAGGTGATAATGAATAAGGTTGAATTAAATAATATTTCAATAAATAGTGGTGCCAATCAGCATTATGAAAGATTAACAAATAAATCAAATGGATTTATTTCTCCACTGGAAAGCCTCCAAGATTGGATTGATGAAGGAAGGTTGGCAGGAGATAATCTTAGACTTGTACAAGATGTAAAGAATCAATTGAAGGATATTGTTGAAGGAAAGCCAAAAGACCTTAGGAATTTCATCACTATATTTGGTGAAGTAACTGATTTGGATTTTAGTAATGATTTTATAAATAAATTACGCTACAACAGCTTTAGGAAAAACAATCGGGCAATTACATTTATCAAAAGCTTTAATCTTAAAAGTTGTCCATATTGTAACACACAATACATTATTTCTTTAAATACAAAAGGAAAGTTACTGTGTCATTTTGATCATATATATCCCAAGATGAAATACCCATACTTGAGTATTTCATATTACAATTTATTACCAAGTTGTAGCTACTGTAATCAGATGAAATCAGAGGCAGATCCTTTTTTAGATTCTTCTTTTAAACATCCTTATGAACAGTCGATATCAGATAAATTCAAATTTAAAGCAACGGATATAGCTTTAAAAAATTATACCAGCCGAGGAAGAACAAAAAGAGAAGATAAGAATATCAAAGTGATAGTAGAAAAAGGAGAGAATATTAAATTTCACCTTGATACATTTAAAATAGAGGAAATCCATAATGAACATCATGATGTTATTGATGAGATATACCTAAAATCACTGATTTATAACTCAAGCTATTATGAAGAATTAAAAAGGAAATATGTTGATGATAAAGGTTGGCTTACAATGGGTGAACTTAAAAGAGTCATATACGGAAATTATATGCATTCTTCTGATATTAATAAGCGGCCTTTAAGTAAAATGACTCAAGACATATTGGAACAATTCAATAAACTTCGATTGAAAAAATAAATGGATCTATACAACCTCAAAAAATCAAAACTCTTAGAAATTAAGAATGTGCCCTTCGTGCTGGAGAAGGACATCCAATCATTGGTTGAAGGAAATCTTGAAGTGCTTTTTAACCTGGAGTTTGTCAAAACCGAATTTCAGTTAAATGGATTGCGTATTGATACGCTAGGTTTTGATCAACAGTCTAAGTCCTTTGTCATCATAGAATACAAGAAGAGTAAGAGTTATTCGGTAATCGACCAAGGTTATTCCTATTTGTCATTACTTCTAAACAACAAAGCGGATTTCATTCTGGAGTATTTAGAACGTACCAATAAGCAACTAAAAAAGGATGATGTAGATTGGAGTCAGTCCAAGGTTATTTTTATCTCCCCTCAGTTCAGCACTTACCAGAAGCAAAGTATTGAATTTAAAGACTTACCTTTTGAGCTATGGGAAGTAAAACGGTATTCCAATGATACCATTATACTTAACCAACATAAGTCGTCCAGCCAAGAAAGCGTCAAATCTATAAGACCAAAAGATGACAGGGTAAAGCAAGTAGGGAAGGAGATTGTAGTATATACGGAGGAAGACCATTATCAAAAGTGTAATCAAGTAATTAAAGAACTTGCAAGAGTAATAAAAGACAGAATACTAGACTTAGATAGCGTGGAAATCAATCCAGTAAAGTACTACATTGGATTTAAATTAGGCAAAAAACTCATTGCAGATTTTGAAGTACAAAAAACTAAACTCCGTTTACGAGTAAATTTGAAAAAAGGAACACTCGATGACCCTAAAAATTTATTTAGGGATGTGTCCAATATTGGCACTTTTGGGGTAGGAGATTATGAAGCTGTTGTAACTGTAGATACTGATCTGGACTATTTAATGAGTTGTATCAAACAATCATATAATTTTCACAACTAGTAAAGCAGAGTAATCAATTTGGTATGGGAGTATTATTACAAGTTCTGCCTTTAAAACAAGCTAAGCTCATTTTGTGTTAAACGGATAATAATGATTGATGTCGTATCTATTTGTAAAAAGGTTTTAGTTCGTTTATCTAGTGTGGATTATGAGATGGGAAGTGATAAAAACCTATCCGAACAACTTATTTTTCCTAATAAGGTGCAGAAAACAGGAGATGTAGAACGAATATCAGAACAAGAACTTCGCCTATTATTTATTGAAGAATTCAAAAAAACTTACCCTCAGTACTCCTATTCCATTGAAACGCCAACGGTGTACAAATACTCATTTGGTCAATCATATACCGATATTAAGATCAATACTATTGGGCAATCTGCCTCACTAGATATGTGTATATTTAAAAAAGAGTTAAATGATTACCAGCGTTTGTTAAACATAGAATTCAAACACAAAAATACAAGTATTAAAAACATTGGAAAAGATATTCTAAAATTGATGTATGAAAAAGAAAACGGTGTATTCATCCACCTATTAAATAATACTAATAGTATCACATTTTGCAATAAAAATGAAACAGGCATTTTTAATAAGCTCTTTACATCATTTTTTGACTTTCAAAAACATTGGAATGGTGAAAACGACAAATCTATTCGTCTGATTATCTTATCCTTAAAACAAAAAAAACTTATTCATCGCAGCATATTTAAGTCTGATTTGCCCAATTTAGAAGATATATTCTTTATTAAAACGGGCTGTGGAAACATAGATAGCATTACTAGTAATAATTGGAATTTAGAAACCCTATAGTAAAACAACAAATGAACAACCCTAGCAATGCCGTAAACAAATAGTAAATATGTCCACAGGGTTTGATGTCATTATACCTCACAAACTATCCTTTACCTCTATTGTAAATGGAATTGAGCAATTAGAAGCTTTTCTTGATGAGCCAATCCAAATTATAGAGCGCAAGAGGTTGCCAGTCACTTCACTTGCCACAAATCATTTTGATTATTCGCAAGAGAAAAATTGTAAAGGCTACTATGTTCACTATACCATCCCAGATAATCCTCTAAATAAAGAATACAATGAATATGGTCAACTATCCATTAACCATAATGATAGTGAAAAGATGGAGTTTGCATTGGGTAAGCATTATTTACAATTATGGCATAAAACCGACATGCATTATTGGGATGCCTGGCAAGCTATTATAGAGTCATCACCTTTATTCAAAGGCAAACAAGAATTGAAACAGCCTAAATCAATCACCTCTTTAGTATCTAAAATGGTCAATTTCTATGCAGCTTTTGCCAAATCAAAAAAGTTCAAGCGCATATATTTTTTCAAAGAAGGATATAGGGAAATTTACTTTGCGGAGG
>Ga0224506_10002749_pt1 | contig 11891 bp, 8 predicted proteins | sample SF_Jan12_sed_USG_2_FD_169108 | JGI IMG/M metagenome (GOLD analysis project Ga0224506, IMG submission 169108) | Sediment microbial communities from San Francisco Bay, California, United States - SF_Jan12_sed_USGS_8_1 | ecosystem: Environmental > Aquatic > Marine > Sediment | place: USA...
CATCAGTATGAGCCTAACACCTTCTCATATTGAGCTTATAAAACTACTTGCCCGCCAGGTAGTGGCCGAGCACATGGGGCAAAATCAGGCAACTGTCGAAACACAGACATTGACTGACCTAACTGATCGATCTAATAATCAGCCCGCCATGAGAAAACAAAATCAATCATGATCATCCCCGCTTCTTATTCACGTTACTCGACAGACAATCAACGTGAAGAGTCAATCGAGGATCAGCAATCATTAACCGGCAAGCGATGCGAGCAGGAAGGCTGGCCATCCCCTCTGTTGTACTCAGACCATGCCATGTCAGGTCAATCAAAAGACCGGCAAGGCTTTGACAAATTAATAGCCGACGCTGAAAAAAAATTATTCAATGTATTATTAGTCACCGCACTCTCTCGCCTTGGCCGCGATAGTGCCGAGCGTGAAATGGTGATTCGCCGTTTAGAGTTTTGGGGCATTCGCATCATCGCCACGTCTGAAGGCTATGACACAAGCCTGCCATTAAATGTGCGAAAAATGCATCGAGGCATGTCAGGAATAAAAGATGAAGCATTTATCGATGACGTTGCCCGCGAAACTCACAGAGGCATGACCGGAGTTGCCGATAGAGGTTTCAATGCAGGCGGTAAAGCTTATGGATATAAACATATCCCAGAAGAGCACCCCACAAAAACAGACAAATTTGGACGCCCTGAAATCATCGGTGTTAACCGTGTCATCGATGAAGAGCAGGCCGAAATCATTAGAAGAATTTTTACCTGGTACTCGAAAGGGAAAACGCCATTCTGGATCGCCGGACAACTTAATGAAGAGGGAATCCCTGCGCCGAATGGCCGATCATGGACCCGTTCTTCAATCTATCCAGACAAACGCTCTGGCATTGGAATGCTCAGCAATGAACTTTACAACGGTAAATATATATGGAACCGATCAAAGTGGATAAAAAATCCTGACACCGGAAAACGTAAACGTCTTGAACGGCCAGAATCAGAATGGATAATTCATGATAAGCCAGAACTCACCATCATTGATGACGATCTATGGCAAGCCGTACAGGCGCGCATTCAATCAAGTCGCAATGAAACCATAGCCAAAAAACTCAAGGGCAAAGGTGCTGGTGGCCGAGCACCAAAATACCTGCTTTCAGGTCTTTTAAAGTGCGGTGTCTGTGGTGGCAACATCACCATAATCACAGGCCGAACTCAACGCTACGGCTGCGGACGGCGTAAAGATGGAGGCCAAAGTGTCTGCTCAAACAATCTCAGCGTTCCCCGGCTGGTTGCCGAACAACGACTCTTGAAAGGGATCAAGGATGAACTCGTGACTGATGAGGCCATCAAAATATTCAGGGCAGAAGCAAGCAAGGTAATGCGCGAAATCAAAAAACATGACCCCACCAAAAAGGCTCGTCAGAAACTCGCGCAACTGGAGACCAGCATCCAAAACATGGTCAAGGCCATTCAGGAAGGGGCCTATTCTAAGACCCTTCAAGAAGCCCTAACAGGTGCTGAAAATCAAAGGGACAAGATTAGTCAGGAAATAGCCTCGCAGGCCCAAGCAGCAAGCGCCCTGCCGGACATTCTGCCCAATATGGAGCAGATATATAGCCAAAGGGTGACCGCGCTAGAAACAGCTCTGACTAACGATGTTACAGAAGCCAGGGAACATCTACGCATCATACTCGGAGACAGTATTCCACTGTACCCAAGGGAGGACGGCTACTTAGAGGCCGAATTAAAAACCGAGATTGGTGACCATTTAAAGTTGACTGCCGGAAGTGATATCCGGCAGTACGATAATGTTGGTAGCGGGGGCCAGATTCGAACTGACGACCTTCGGGTTATGAGCCCGACGAGCTACCGGACTGCTCCACCCCGCACCAGGAGCGCGCATCATACAGAGCCCACCAGGGATGATCAAGTTAAGGATATGTGCAATTCACAATGGTGCAATTTGCAAGCAATCTCTTTTGTCCTGATAAAGTCGAGTATATAAACTATTGATTAAAAAAGACCTTTCAAATGGTACAAGTCTTGCTATATTTAGTCTTACTAATAAGTATAACTTAGTTGAGAAATTATTTATCTTTTGTAAGGAGCTATCCAAAATGATCAACTCTCGTAGAACCTTTTTGAAGGCCTCAATGGCAACAAGTATGGTTGCTGTGGCCGCTGGTGCAGGGTTATTGGCGCCCCGCGACGTACTAGCAGCCTGGCCCCAAAAAGCCTTTGATGCCAAGAAAATCAATACTGCACTAGAAGTTCTGAATGGTTCTTCCAGTACGACTAATAGTAATAAAATCACCGTTGAGGCTCCTGATATTGCTGAAAATGGTGCTGTTGTATCAGTCACAGTTAAAACGTCTATTCCAAACGCTGAGAGCATCTCTGTGCTTGTTGCTGAAAACGCCAGCCCTCTGTGTGCAAGTTATATCCTCACCAAACAAAGTGATGGTTTTGTAACAGGCCGCATCAAGATGCGTAAAACCTCTGATGTTGTCGCCGTTGTAAAGGCCGGTGGAAAGCTGCTGTCAGCCAAGAAACCCGTCAAGGTTACCCTTGGTGGTTGTGGCGGTTAATTAGACGTAAAAAATTGAATTTAGAGGATTTCAACAATGGCTAACAAGAAAATTAAAATTCGCGCCTGGACTGATAAAGGTAAGGCGACTGTAAAAGCTATCCTGTTTCACCCCATGGAAACTGGACTGCGTAAGAACAAAGCGACTGGAAAAATTATTCCGGCCCATTTCATTACCGAAGTTAAATGTGAGCACAATGGCAAAACAGTATTAACCTGCCTTTGGGGCCCGGGTGTTTCAAAAAACCCATTCCTGTCATTTCGCTTTAAAAATGCGAAAGCAGGTGACTCACTGAAGATTAGCTGGAAAGACAACAAAGGCGAAACTGCCACAACAACAGATAAAATCGGCTAATTAAAAATATGTCCAAATTAAAAAGCGTGCTACGGCACGCTTTTTTTTGCCATAAAAAAAACGGGTACCGAAGTACCCGCTTTTACAACAAAAGTTTAGTACTGTACTTATGGCTTAACGTACAGGTAACCTTTCTGCTGCAGGTGAGCTACGTGAGCAACGCCTGATGGAATGATTTCAGCATTCTGGTTGATTTTGTTTTTGTTGATTTTCTTACCACGGATAGTGTTGGCGCAGATCTGGAACTTCACACCACGGTTTGCCAGTCCGGCAACCACGTCGTTAAAGTTGTAGACTTTACCAGTCTTTTTGTCCTTTTTGCCCATAGAGCCTTCAACCAATGCGAAAGCACCAGAGCTGTGAGTAACAACAATGATTTCAGCATTCTTGTCACCCAGTGCATTCAGGTGGTTTTTAACATTACGCAGAGCGCCAGTGGCAGTGTGGATATTGTTTACGTGGTATACAACTTTTTGCTTGTCGTAGCCATTTTTAGCAGAACCAGCTTGTACAGTGGCAGTGCCCATAGCAACAGTAGCGGCAAGAGCCAGAATACCCGCTTGAGTCAATTTCTTCATGTTGTCTCCTCCTAGATGTTAACAACTATATTTATTAAAACTTAGGTCGAACTAAGTTGGATTAGTATAGAGCAATTAGTATTCCAACATCCACACCAGTTCTAATTTTTTAATAAATTCAATAAATTAGTGTTATTTTCCTCATGGATATAGACAGATTACACGACAAATAAGGTGCAATTTGCATTAAAACAATATTAGCAAAATGTAATTTACACCCATTCTGGTTCAGATTCATACCTGCGCAATTTCCGCCATAATGTTGTTTTATCAATACCCAGAACTTTTGCTACTTTGGTCTTTTTGCCTTTGAAGCATCGCAGTACATGACTAATGTATTCCTGCTCAAGCTCTAGTAGAGAAATAAATTCCTGCTCTGAGAATTTTATTGGCAACATGCTTTGCTGCATATTGCCGCCCAGGCCTGTCCACTCAAGCACCGGACCATCCGCCAGGATAACGCAGCGCTCAATGGTGTTTCTAAGTTCACGAATATTGCCTTTCCACTCAGCGTCACATAGCGCGCGCATAGATTTACTATCAAAACCTGTCACTTCACGGTTATAACGCTGGGAAAATTCCTGCAAAAAGGCATCGACCAAAGCAGGAATATCCTGACGTCTTTCCGAAAGTGAGGGGACATGCAGATTCACAACATTCAATCGATGATAAAAATCATGTCGAAGTTCGCCCTGCTCGACCATTGTTTCAAGGTCTCGGTTACTCGCTGCAATGATGCGCAGATCAACTGGGATCGGTGTTGTTCCACCAACGCGAATGATCTGTTTTTCTTCAATCACACGCATAAGTTTCATCTGCATTAGGTCAGAGATATTACAAATCTCATCAAGAAAAAGTGTGCCATTCTTCGCCTGCTCCATTAAGCCATGTTTGCGTTGGGTCGCTCCGGTAAAGGCCCCTTTTTCATGCCCAAATAATTCACTCTCGAGCAGGGTATCACTGAGCGCACCACAGTCAATTGCTACGAAAGGCGCTTCTTTACGTGGGCTGTAATCGTGTAAGGCACGAGCTACCAGCTCTTTACCTGTACCTGATTCGCCATTGATGATGGCACAACAACTTACTTCCGCTACTTTTTCAATAGTCGTAAACAGGCTCTTCATGACAGGGGCATCTCCGATCATGCCATAGCGATTACGAGACTGGTCGAGCTGGCGTTTGAGTAAAGAGTTCTCATTTTTCAGGCGCATTGACTGTAAGGTCCGGTCAATCATGAGTTTGAGCTCCTGAAAATCAAATGGCTTCTTGATGAAGTCAGTCGCGCCTCTTTTCATCGCTTCGACTGCATTTTCAACTGAAGAGTATCCAGTCATCACTAACACCGGAATATCTGCATCGATTTCACGGAGTTTGCTGAGCAAGTCAAAACCATTCATGCCAGGCATACGCATATCAGTAATTACGATATCTGCAGCGGCTTGCTGAAAGGCTTCAAGACAGGCTTCACCACTATCAAATGCCTGACATTGATAATTTGCATTATCACAATTTCGTTTCATGACTTCCCTGGTAACATTGTCATCATCAACAAACATGATGTTTATTACTTTTTCATTCGACATTGACAGCCTCCAATATCTGATTTTCTTCCTGTTTATTTGGTGTTTGAACCGGCAAAATTATTTGCACTAAAACACCCGCCTGTTTTTTATTTTCAATATTAATCGTGCCACCGTGATGCTTGATAATCCCATAACTCACTGAAAGACCAAGCCCCGTCCCTTCACCTTCTTCTTTTGTAGTAAAAAATGGATCAAATATTTTCATGACATGCTTATTAGATATGCCACTACCATAATCAAGGATCTCAAGATAACACTGTTGATTTTCTATCCAGGACTTAATATTGATTTTTCCACCCTGAGATGATGCCTGAATGGCGTTTAGAATCACATTCACTAACACCTGTTGAAGCTGATTTGGATCACCTTCAATAACGATATCTGTAGCAGTATCTATAGTTAAAACGATATCTGCGTTTTCTGCCTTGTGGTTTAATAAAGCAACCGTTTCGGTAATCAACTTACCCATGTCGAATTGTTCATAACAGGGCTTATTTTCTCGTGCAAAATTAAGAATCCCCTGGACAATGCGCGCACAACGTTCGCCTTCCTTTTTTAACAGCCCGATATCATGACTGATGTTATTATCGTTTTTAGCGGTATCTTCTATTAAAGAAGCCAGAGACATAATATTCATCAGTGGATTATTTATTTCATGTCCGATTCCTGCAGCGAGTTGTCCTACCGAAGCAAGTTTTTCAGATTGTCTGGCGATTTTTTCTGCTTCCTGCTTTTCGGCTTCGGCTTTTTCCAGACTATATTTCAAATAATTAAACGCCTTTCCTGCTCTTCCTATCTCATCCTGTCGTTTATCGGTATACGAAACATCATGTTCTCCATCCGCATAGCGGCGAATTATTTCAGCAAGATGATGAACAGGTTGAGCCATTCGTCCAGAGGCCCAGATAGCAACCACCAGACTGGCAAACAGTAATAATGCGAGCAGGAACCAGATCCATTGGCGCATACTATTCACCTGAGCCAATAATGCTTCGCGATCCGCATCAACTACGATCAGCCATTGTGTTTTTCGATCCGGAAATGGGGCAATTTTTTGATAAAAGAGCATTCGGCCAGTATCTAAATATAAGGAACCGGTTGACTGACCCGACTTAATTTTCTGCCAGTTCGTCTGTCCAACTTCATTACTCAGGCGGTAATCAGAATTCATCTGATCCGCAAATCTTCGGCTTGTGTCTGGGTGGTACAGATAAATGCCATCACGCAATTTATCATCACCAATTTCAACGATGTATGCCCGACCAGAATATCCCGTCAGAGCTGACTCCATGGTCGCATCAAGACGAGAGCCCCAGATGTTTACCACAAGCACACCATCGAGCTTACCAACCTCATCATGAATTAAGGCTGAATATCGAACCATAGCAGGGCAAAAATCAGCGCCTGGTGTGACCTGTCCTAGCTCAAAGTCAGACATGGTGATTTCACTGGCATTATTTTTCATTGCATATTTAAAAAAACGTTTGTTTGATTGATCAGAAATGAACAATCGCCCCATAGTTTCATCACCAATTGTAGGCTCGATGGGTTTGCCTTCTTTTACCTTTACCAGTGTTTTGCCTGAAGCATCAATGAAGCGTAATGCCTGAATACTGGGCACGGCATGCTGATAGTTCAGGAAAAAATTTTCCAGTTCATCGGCCCGCAGACGGTAGGTTTGACCATCGATTTCTCTATTAGCCAGGGATGTTACTGCAGCGGCCAGACGTTTTACTGCGGGAACCTTTGCGAGTCCTTTGGTAATTGACTTCTGGTTATTTAATATCAGGTTCAATTCTTCGGAGATTTTATTCAGAGTGGCGTGGAGCTCGGTTTCAGCACGTTCTTCGATCTGATGCTCCATTCTTTCGGCAACACCAAATAGCAAAACCAGCATGGGGATACCGGTTATTAAGGCGAGAACAATAAAAATCTTTTGTCTTAACTGCATGCTGCATTCTGCCATGTTTGGTGCAGGTTGCAGCATAATAGCACGATTAAAACATTTTATGTGGATATTCTAAGGCTAATTTATATTAGCATTTAATAATATAATTACTTAATTAGCTGGCAGAGATTGCGGAAAGGCACAGAGCGAGAAGCATTCCTGGGAATAGACCAAGTCCGAGAACAAACAGACTGTTCGCAGAAATAGCAATTCGCAGATCCATATCTGCAGTGATTGCAGTGGTATCTTCTGGCTTATCAAAATACATTAATTTGATAATCCTCAGGTAGTAGAACGCACCAATGATAGAGAATATAACCGAAACAACCGCCAGCCAGAGCAGGCTATCCGCAGCGACGACTTCTTTTAATACTGACAGCTTGGCCCAGAATCCAAGGAATGGAGGTACGCCAGCCATAGAGAACATGATTATCAACATCATCAGGGCAAACCATGGGCTGCGTTCGTTTAAACCTTTGTAGTCATCAAGACGATCCGCTTCAAAACCTTTGCGACTGAGTAAGATTATCATGCCAAACCCACCCAGCGACATTAGCGAGTATGCCAGCGCATAAAACATCGAAGCGGCAAAACCGCTCTGTTGACCTGTGAGTACACCCAGCATCAAAAAGCCAATATGCGAAATGGCTGAATATGCCAGCATTCTTTTCATATTTGCCTGAGCAATCGCGATAATATTACCAACCGCCATTGATGAGATAGCCAGGATAATCAGGATATCCTGCCATTGCGCCTGTAACGAGGACAGGCCATCGATCAGCAGACGCATCAACATTGCAAAAGCAGCAATTTTAGGCGCGCTAGCTATATATATAGTAACCGACGTCGGTGCACCATGATAGACATCAGGCACCCACATATGAAACGGCACGGCCCCAAGCTTGAAGGCGACACCCACTGAAATAAATACCAGGCCAAAGATGAGTAATAACTGGTTTGAACTTGATTCCGCAGTAGCTGCAATTTCAGCCAGATCGAGCGATCCTGTTACGCCATAAATCATCGACATACCATAGAGCAACATACCCGATGCGATCGCGCCAAGGACAAAATATTTCATTGCTGACTCAGAAGCACTGGCTGATTCGCGATGTATTGCAACCATGGCATAGAGTGATAAAGAGAGTAGCTCCAGTCCAAGATAGAGGGTCAGGAAATTATGTGCAGAAATCAGCACCATCATTCCTAACACACCAAATAAGCCGAGCACATAAAACTCACCGATAAAGATATCGCGTTGTTTCAAATAATCACGTGAGTACAGGAACACCATAAAGATGGAAATATAGACACCTAGCTTAAGCACATCGCCCATAGAGTCACGGACAAAGGTATTACTAAAGGCAAAACTCGATTGCTCTGCATAGCTACTAATAGTCAATGCAAAGACGATGATCAGCGATAATTGTGACGCAAGATAAGTCACTATGCGTTTCTGTTGTGGCACAAACAGATCAATAACAAGAACCAGACAGGTCAGACACAGAAGTGTAATTTCTGGTGTGGCAAGCGCTATATTAGGCAATTCAAAATTCATATGCGTTCAACCTTATAATTTACTCTGTGTCATATGGCTTACCAGGTTCATCACACTGGCATCCATCACTTCGAGTAACGGTGCTGGCCAGATACCAAACAGGAGCACCATCACGGCAAGAATTGACAAGAACAAAAACTCTCTTCGATTTATGTCTTCTAACTTGGCGACCTTGTCATTTGCAACTTCACCAAAAATAACCCGTTTCACCATCCACAGGGTATATGCAGCGCCGAGAATCAGTGTCGTTGCCGCAAGGAAAGCAAACCAGAAATTAGCTTTAAAACTGGCAAGGATAACCATGAATTCACCAACAAAACCTGAAGTACCAGGCAAACCGGCATTAGCCATGGCAAACAGCACCATAAATGCGGCAAAGGTCGGCATGGTATTCACCACCCCGCCGTAATCATTGATCATTCGACTATGCATACGGTCATACATCACACCAACGCACAGGAATAAGGCACCGGAAATAAAGCCATGTGAAACCATCTGAACAATACCACCAGAAATGCCCATACCCGCACCGGCATAACTGCCAGTTGTGCTATGAATATTCCAGGCAATAAAGAAGCCTAAGGTGACAAAACCCATATGCGAAATTGAAGAATAGGCAATGAGTTTTTTCATATCCTGCTGTACCAACGCAACAAAACCGATATAGACAACAGCGATTAACGATAGACTGATCATCAACCAGTCGAGTGACTGACTGGCATCTGGTGTAATGGGTAGTGAAAAGCGGAGGAAGCCATAGGCACCCAGCTTCAACATAATTGCAGCCAGGATGACTGAACCCCCTGTTGGTGCTTCAACGTGCGCATCAGGCAACCATGTATGCACTGGCCACATGGGCACCTTCACAGCGAAGGCCAGCAGGAAGGCAATAAACACCAGCGTTTGTGCTTCCAGGCCGAATTTATATTTGTGGAACTCAAGAATTTCGAAACTGCCCGTCTTAAAATAGAGATATAACAGTGCGATCAACATGAAAACCGAACCAAAGAAGGTATACAGGAAGAACTTGATGGTTGCATAGACCCGGTTTGGTCCACCCCATATACCGATAATAATAAACATCGGTATCAGCATCGCTTCCCAGAAGACATAAAACAGTGCCGCATCCAGTGCCGCGAAGACACCATTCATCAATCCTTCCATAATCAGGAAGGCTGCCATATATTGAGACTGACGATATTTGATGACATCCCAACCTGCTATAACAACGATAACGGTGATAAATGTCGTCAGCAGAATCAATGGCATGGATATCCCATCAATACCCAGGTGGTAATTGATATTAAAAGTAGGAATCCAGGTGGTATTTTCGACAAACTGCATTGCTGCAGTTCCGGTTTCAAAATTACTGTAGAGCGGAATAGAAAGAACAAATGTGAGTACGGCAAAGAATAAGGACAAGGCCTTGGTTTGCATTGGTGCAGATTCTTTTGCTGTCGCCAACACAACCACACCGCCAAGTACGGGCAGCCATATTACAAGGCTCAATAGTGGTAAGTCAGCAAACATTCGTTAATACCCTTTATCTTTATTATTTCAACACAAACAAACCAAGCAATAGCAATAAGCCGATGATCATAGCAAATGCGTAATCATACAAAAGCCCTGTCTGTACACGGCGTACAATACTGGAAAATAGCGCTACTGATTTGGCTGAGCCATTAATAATAATGCCATCGATAATATTTACATCGCCACGCTGCCAGAGGAATTTACCCAGCATACGGCTACCACCGGCAAATACAATTTCGTTTAACTTATCCATGTAGTATTTGTTGTCCAGCACCTTATGAACCATTTTTAAGTTCTGATAAATCTTTTCAGGGATATCAGGGCGCTTCATATAGAAGAACCAGGCAGTAAAGACACCTGCAGCAGCTAGCCAGAATGGTCCAGAAACAGGTGCATGTAACAGCATGCCCATTGCACCGTCTGTGCTTTTTGCAATTTTTCCGAGCACATCATGTTGTGGTAGCACCTGTATTGCAGAACCGAAGAAATGCCCCAGTGCCATATCACCAACAAATATCGCGCCGATAATCACCGAAGGAATGGCAAGTAATATCAATGGAACCGTTACTACCCAGGGGGTCTCATGGAGGTGTGATCGCGTATGTTCATCCATACGCTCTTCGCCATGGAAGACGAGGAAATACATTCTGAAACTGTAAAGCGCAGTAATAAACACGCCAATCATGATTGCAGCATAGGCAAATCCGGCACCGGGAAGTGTCGACTCGCCAACAGCAAGAATAATGGCGTCTTTAGAGAAGAAGCCTGCAAAACCGGGGGTACCAATCAATGCCAGAGAACCAATTAATGAGGTAATCCAGGTAATGGGCATATATTTTCTTAAGCCACCCATCTTGCGCATATCCTGTTCGTGATGCATAGCAATAATGACTGAACCGGCAGCAAGAAAAAGAAGTGCTTTAAAAAATGCATGGGTCATTAAATGGAAAATACCCGCTGCATAGGCTGATGCACCCAGTGCAACCGTCATGTAACCCAATTGTGACAGTGTTGAATACGCGACCACACGCTTAATATCATTTTGTATCAGGCCTAACAGCCCCATAAAGAAGGCTGTAATCGCACCAATAATCATGACGAAACTAAGTGCAGTCTCTGATAATTCAAATAAGGGTGACATGCGCGCCACCATAAAGATGCCTGCAGTTACCATGGTCGCCGCATGGATCAAAGCTGAAATTGGTGTTGGACCTTCCATTGAATCGGGTAGCCAGACATGGAGCGGGAACTGGGCTGACTTACCCATCGCGCCGATAAACAATAAGATACAGATCATGGTCATCACCGACCACTGACTACCTGGAATGACCTCGATAGTTTTGCCTGCTACTGAATTTGCATTCGCAAAGACATTGGCATAATCCAGGCTACCAAAATACATTAATACTGCACCAATACCTAGCAGGAAGCCAAAGTCACCCACACGGTTAACAAGAAAGGCCTTCAGGTTGGCATAGATTGCTGTATCGCGCTTATACCAGAAACCAATCAACAAATATGAAACCACACCCACTGCTTCCCAGCCAAAGAATAACTGCATAAAGTTATTCGACATCACCAGCATCAGCATTGAGAAGGTAAATAAAGAGATATAACTAAAGAAGCGTTGATAACCTGGATCTTCGTGCATGTAACCGATGGTATAAATATGCACCATCAGTGAAACAAATGTCACCACAGCCATCATCATGGCAGTTAGCTTGTCGACCATAAAGCCAACTTCAAATCGAAT
>Ga0224506_10002750_pt1 | contig 11891 bp, 8 predicted proteins | sample SF_Jan12_sed_USG_2_FD_169108 | JGI IMG/M metagenome (GOLD analysis project Ga0224506, IMG submission 169108) | Sediment microbial communities from San Francisco Bay, California, United States - SF_Jan12_sed_USGS_8_1 | ecosystem: Environmental > Aquatic > Marine > Sediment | place: USA...
GTAGTTTCTTTTGTTGGAGGTGGATTGAAAGAACAGTATATCCCTGCAATGATTGAAGAATTAATGCGAAGAGGTGAATTGTATACCTCCTATACTCCATACCAACCGGAAATTTCGCAAGGTATGCTTCAGATTTTATTTGAGTATCAATCAATGGTTGCAGAATTGTTAGATATGGAGGTTGTTAATGCATCAATGTATGATTGGGCAAGTGCAGTTGGTGAGGTATTATTGGTTATGTGTCGGATAACTCGACGAAAAAGAGTAATACTTGCAGGACCTATATCTCCCAAACGAATTGCTGTAGCAAAATCATATTTAGAGCCATCAGGTCATGAGATTATTATTATCAATGAAGATGGTTATTTAGCATTAGATCACCTATCAAAGATTATTGAAGAAGAAAAGTCACTGCCGGCAAAAAATCAAACTATTGCAGGTATATATTTCGAGGTACCGAGTTATTATGGAACATTTCCCGATCAACCACAATCACTTGCTGATATGATTCATGATATTGGTGGGTTGGTTTCAGTGGGTGTAGATCCTATATCACTTGGAATTATAGAACCACCAAGTCATTATGGTGCAGATTTTGCTGTTGGTGAAGGTCAACTACTGGGTAATGCAATAAATACTGGTGGTCCACTTTTGGGGATCTTGGCTGCAAAATATGACAAAAAATGGATTAGACAATTACCTGGCAGATTGATTGGAAAAACAAAAGAGTTAAATTCTGAGTTACCTGGATACTGTATAACACTTTCTACAAGAGAACAACATATTCGTAGAGATAAAGCAACTAGTAATATTTGTACTAATGAGTCAATTACCGCGGTCAATGCAGCAATATATTTGGCTGCTTTGGGTAAGCAAGGGATAATTGAACTAGCTCAAAATCTCATGGATAAAGCTCATTATCTATCAACTGAGTTAAATAATTTAGATGGAGTTACTTCAGCTGTATATGAACCTTTCTTCAATGAGTTTGTCGTAAAATTTGAAAATATATCCCATGAATCATTAGAAGAAAAGTGTGTGAAGAGTAATTATTTTCCAGGTATCCCTGTTGAAGGAGATGGGTGTCTTCGTCTTTTCAGTGTTTCTGAAGTTCATTCTAAAGACAATTTAGACAACTTTGTTACATTTATTAAGGAGGTATTATGATGGTTAACAAAAGAAGACAAGCACAATGGCCTGAGGAATTAATTACTAATATGGGATATTCTGGCAGGAGAGCTCACATACCCCAATTAGTTGATGTACCTAGAACTAATTTACCTGATGGTTGGCAAAGAAAAAATCCTGCAAATTTACCAGAAGTATCTGAATTAGAGTTAGTTAGACATATCGTCCGATTATCACAGATGAACCATGGTGTTGATGTTGGTGAATATCCACTGGGTTCTTGTACAATGAAATACAATCCAAAAGTAAATGAAAGAATTGCTAGATTTGATAACTATGCAGCTATGCATCCTGATGCACCCGAAATGGCCATGCAGGGGAATTTAGAAATAATTTATCGACTTCAAGAAGCACTCAAAATAATCACTGGATTCGATGGTGTTTCAGTCCAACCTGCAGCAGGTGCTCAAGGAGAGTATGTTGGTATGTTAATTACCAAAGCCTTTCATGAATTAAATGGTGAAGGTCATCGAAATAAGGTGTTAGTACCTGATTCAGCACATGGGACGAATCCAGCAAGTGCTGCAATGGCTGGCTATAAAGTAGTAGAACTCCCATCTGATGCAAATGGTTTTGTTGATTTAGAAATTTTGAAAGCTGCATTAGATGAAAATGTAGCAGCTTTTATGATTACTAATCCAAATACCCTTGGTATTTTCGAACCTCAAATTCTTGAAATTTGTGAATTGGTACATGGATTTGGTGCATTAAATTATCTTGATGGAGCTAATTTTAATGGAATTGTGGGAATGGTAAGACCAAGTGATATGGGATTTGATATCATGCATCTCAATATGCATAAGACATTCAGTGGGCCTCATGGAGGAGGTGGACCTGGATGTGGACCTGTTGGTGTGGTTGATAAATTAGTAAAATTCTTACCAAAACCCATGATTGCTCATGATGAAAAACGTGACTACTATTACCTGGATAATGATAGACCACATTCCATAGGTCGTGTTCATGGTTATTTTGGTAATTTTGGTATTATCCTGCGAACACTTGCATATATCTATCGTAATGGTGGTCCTGGCTTACGTGCTGTTTGTCAATCTGCAGTATTGAATGCAAATTATCTAATGGAAAAAGTAAGTCAAATCAAAGGGTTTTCTGTTCCATTTGCCAAAGACATGCCTAGAAAACATGAGTTTATTGCTAGCCCCACAAAGTTATTGAAGGATACAGGTGTTACTGCTGGTGATATTGCAAAAGCTATGCTTGACTACGGGGTACACTCACCAACTATTTATTTCCCATTGATTGTTAAGGAAGCAATGATGATAGAGCCAACTGAAGCGGAGACAAGAGATAGTTTGGATAAGATCTATGAAGTAATAAAGGAAATTGCAGAAAAAGCATATGAAAATGGTGATTTAGTTCATCAAATGCCATTACTAACCAGTAAGGGAAGATTGGATGAGTTTGCATTGGCGAAAGATCCTGTATTAAGTCATAAATTTACTGACAAACAATCAGATTAATCTTCTCATGACTTCTTCGTGATAACCAACAATTACAGAATAAATTCCTTTTAATTTTTCATCTAAATTTGGATCACCAGTATCAACATAAAGTGTTGGTGTCTCCTGTATCTTATCATAAGAAGCAAATAGCTTTATTGATAATTTCGGTAATTTATTTATTAAATCTGAAGGGATTTGTCTGTTTCCTCTACCAAATACATGTCCCTGCTTTCCAATTGGTGAAATCCAAATTTCATCTATTGGTTGATTATACAACATTTTTCTATCACAATCAAGATGTAATATTTTTCCATCTTTAATTATATCTACACCTAATAGGGAAATATCTAAACTCAGATGATTAAATATTGATTTCATAGAACTACCAGGACCTACAATAATTGTTTTATTATCCAACATGTTTTCATCTTTTATTCTTTCTGCGATTAACTCAAATGAATTGTTTGTATCGACTATATTGAATTTACCTGATTGTAAAAGAGATGTTACTGGTATGGTAATTTCACCAAATAATTTAGATTGGGCTATACCTTTTTTATAGAGCTCTTCATCTAAATCTAAGAGATCTGTTTGTGTAGTCTCTCTAATCCATGAATCTAGAAAATTACCAAATTCTTCTGGACGATGAAGAAAACATGAAGAAAATATCTTGACTCCAGCAGGAATACCAATAACTGGGATGTTTTTTGATTCTGCTGCAATATCTCTGGCTGTACCATCTCCACCAAAAAAAACAATTAAATCTACTGCTTTATTTACCATGTATCGAGTGGCTTCCTTGGTAGTTTCCGGAGTTGATCGTTTTGTTTTATCATAAGTGATGGGAAAGTTATAACTATCAGAATCGGTTGTAATCCATTGATACTTCTCTGTTTGTTTTACAGAGCTAAATGCTCTATTGATAATATTCCATACTGGTTGATTCGCTCCATTTTCAACTGCATTCCAGGCTTGTTCTATAATATCCGAACCTTTCCATGCTAGATCCGCTCCTACTCCTGCAATCGGATTAATAACAATACCAATTTTCATGCAAAACACTTAGGTAAAGATTTCACTTACTGCAGATTTTACTTTTTCTATTTCTTCTTTATTTAAGGAAGGAACAACAGGTATTTCAAAATGATTTACAGCGATTTGTTCAGCAAGTATACAGTTATCTGTATTGTAATCGGGATAATCAACAAATTTTGCCCACCTCCAATTTCCAATATTCTTGAAATTTACTTGTTGATAGCTTAATTTTGAATAAATTGGTCTAGTCATTATTCCTTTCTCTCTAAATTTTTTCACTGCCTCTTCAGGTTTTATTTCGTGATCTCTAGTATCTACTGCAAATATATAATTTCCGTGAGTCATTCCATTAGGGATTTGTTGATATCCAAGATTTGGTATTTCATCTATAATTTTTCGATATTGTTTGGCAGTTTCTTTTCTTCTTTCTAAGAGATTGTCAATCTTATTCATTTGAATATCTGCAATAGCTCCAGTTACATCATACATTCGATAATTATAACCTACTTGTATGTGTTCATATCCGCCCTTGGGTGTTCGTCCATGGTTTTTTAGTGAGATGATATTTTCAGCTAATTCGTCATTATTAGTTGTAATTATTCCTCCTTCTCCTGAAATCAGATTTTTAGAAACATAGAGTGAAAAAGTGGCTAAATCCCCAAATCCACCTACATGAGTGCCATCTATCCTAGCTCCATGTGCTTGGGCTGCATCTTCAATGAGAAAAAGATCGTTATCTTCAGCTATGTCTTTAAATGCTTTCATATCTGCAGGTAATCCAAATATATGGACCGGCATGATCGCCTTTGTTTTAGGGGTTATCGCTTGTTCTACAAGTTCTGAATTTAGATTCCATGTATCCTTATCAATATCGACAAATTTTGGTACTGCTCCTGTAAATAATATTGAATTTGAGGTGGCAATAAATGTAAATGGAGTTGTGATTACCTCGTCTCCGGGTTGTAAAGGGCTAGCTTCCATAGCTAGATGTAATGCAGCTGTTCCATTGACACATGCAATAGCATGTTTTGTTTCTGTAAATTTAGCAAATTTCTGCTCAAAGGAACGTGTTTTTTCACCTTCTACTAGTTTTCCAGATCTGATTACATCAGATACAGCTTGAACTTCTTCATCTCCAATATGTGGATCGACAAATGGAATATCTCGAGCCATATTTGTATTCTGATTTACAATATCTTATTTTATTCTAATTAAATCAGTTCTCTTTTTTCATTAATCCAAAAAATATTTCATAAAATCTATTTACTGTTTAATAAAATTATATTACTTATACATCATTATTAAATTGATGACAAGTAGAACATCACTTTATCAAGCTCATATAGATTTACAAGCAGATATGACTGATTTTTTGGGATTTGATATGCCTATTCGTTATAAATCATCATCCATTGTGGATGAACACATGGCAGTAAGAGAGAATGTTGGTATGTTTGATACTTCACATATGGGTAGGTATTGGATTACAGGTAAAGATACCAAAGAATTCCTTAACTATTTAGTTCCAAGGGATATATCTACCTTACATGATGGTATGGCTGGATATACCATGATCTTAAATGAGATGGGTGGAATAAAAGATGATGTAATTGTGTATCAACTAAAATCTGATGAATTTTTACTTGTATGCAATGCAGGTAATAGACAAAAAATTTGGAATTGGATTGATTCATTTGCTAAGTTATGGAAATTGGCCGGTAAGGATTTCAATATTGAGGATAAAAGTGATACATCTTGTATGATTGCGGTTCAAGGACCTAGAGTCGAAAATATTATGAAAGATTTGACCAGTGATGTTTTACCAGATAAAAGATTTCGAATTGCATGGATATCTATCGGTGATACTCCCGTTTTATGTTCTACAACTGGCTATACTGGTGAAGCAGGTTATGAGTTAATGGTGTTTGCTGATATTGATACTATCAATGAAAAAGCAATTGCTCTTTGGAACCAATTACTTGTTAAAAAGGTAGTTCCTTGTGCACTTGGGTCAAGAGATACACTTAGATTGGAGTCTGGCTACTGTTTATATGGAAATGATATGGATGAAACCACACATTTATTGGAAACAGGATTAGATTTCTTCCCATTTGTAAAAATAGATAAAACCAGTGGATTTGTCGGCCAAGATGCTGTGTTAAGTTTCAAAGACAAAGTGGATAAAATTCGTGTTGGTTTTAAATTACTTGCCAAAGGAATTGCACGACATGGATACAAAGTATTTGTTGATGATAAAGAAGTTGGTTGGGTAGCGAGTGGAACACAATCGCCAATTACTAAAGAACCAATAGGAATGGCTTATGTTCCGATTACTCATAAGGAAAAGGGAAGTCTATTTCAAATTGAGATACGAAATAAGAAAGTAGATGCAGAGGTAATTGATTTTCCTACTTTTGATACTACTAAATATGGATTACGCCGACAACTATAAGATTGAGGTATATTTTCATTATTCATATTTTTATAATATATGCTCAAGCAATGTTTCTATTAAACTGAAACAATAAATATTTTTATTTATACCTCAATTATTATATCTCAATGGATTTTTAATATCCTCATAAATAGGTATGATTCCTCGTATATGATCCTTTAAAAATTGAATTGCAGCTAATCTTTCATCTGGCTCTCCACCTTTGAGCATTCTATTCTTCTTTAAGGCTAAATTTTCAAGGAAACTATTCTTTTTATTTTCTACTTCGTAGAATTCAGCAACTTTACCTGGTTGAATGCTTTCAAATTGATCAAATAACAACCATGCACCATCAATTGGATCTTTTATCCTTGAGATTGCCATTACTCCTAATAAGTACTTATGTTCTCGGGGTAGCTGTACTGGAATTACTCCTGGTGTATCAAACATCATCATACTATTCGATACGCGTATTTTTTGAAATGCTTTGGTATGACCAGCCATTGGTGCAGTTGGTGCTGATTTTCTTCCTTTGAGTGTATTGATTAAACTGCTCTTTCCTGTATTTGGAAGTCCGACGATTGCTACTGTGGCCTTTTTTCCACTAACTTTCTTTAGTATTTCTCTTCTTATTAATGAAGTTCCCAGCCTTTCCTTGGCAGAAATCCCAATGGCATCTAAATTTTCATTTTCCTTTAACCAATCAATCCAGTTATTCAATACTTCTCTTGGAATTAAATCTGATTTATTCAAAGCTAGTAATAATTCAACATCGTCTCTTTCATTTACTGCTTGCTCCAAACGATTACTTCGACATATAGATGGATATCGTGCATCTACTACTTCCAAAACAACATCTGCATGGTCTACCATCTTCCAAACTATTGCCCAATATTTACTCATTGTGTTCATACATGTAACTCCGCTCGTAATTTGAGATAGATTTTTTTAGTCGTAATTCCTTTAAGATTTACTGAACCGTCGTTATTCCACTTAGTGTCTGAAATTCTGCATTTACTGTATACTAAGGTTGCTTTTGAGGGATGTAGATTTGCAAATTCAAATTCTTCCAAGTCTTGACGAAATAATTCTTCAAAATGATTGAGTAATACACTTTTCGTTAACTCTGGTTCATTATAATTGCTCTGGAGTATAGTATACTTAAAAAGAAATTCACTGTCATGAATTAAATTCCTCACATTATATATTTTTGTCTGATCACATAGGTCTGTTTTGGTTACTATAAATAAGACCACCAAATCCTCCATGCGGATAAAGGAAGTTGCAATATTGATAATATTATTTAGTTGACTCTGTAGATGATCCAATTCCAAGGAACTATCTAAACAAAGAATTATTGTATTATATGAGAAGATACTTGTAAACATCAAATTAAAGGCACTTAAAACCTCCTTTGGTAGATGAACCAATCCAATTGTATCTACTATATCAACCGGAAATCCAAAAAATTTTGCCCTGTTACTTTTGATTACCATAGTTGTAAATGCGTCAGAACCAACTTCTCTATTATCGTCTGTTAATATGTTGTACAAACTAGTTTTACCACTAGAATAATATCCAATTATGGGTAATTTTATTGTTGAATGGTCTACATCTAATTTTTTCTCTATTTCTCGTAATTCTCTTTCAATGCTCTTTATTCTTGAGTTAATATCTGCAGTAATTGTCTCAGTAATGGTCTCTCCGGTACCACCATACAATCCAGGTCTCTCCGATCGAATTCCCTCTGCAGCCTTTCTTACCATTCTCGGAGCTACATATTTTAAATTAGCCAATTGAAGCTGGAGTTTAACCTCTCTGCTATTTGCATTTTTCTCAAAAATTTCCAAAATTAACATTGGTTTATCTATAATTTCGACATTTGGGAGTTCATTCTCTAAATTGAATATTTGTTCTGTCTTTACCCTTCCGTCAATAATTACCTTTCTAATTTCTCGTGTTTGAACCTCTTCGATTAATTCCTGCAGCTTAATCTCAGGTAGAAAATGAATAGGATGTGGCTTGTTTCTTTTGAAAGAAGTTTCATATTCTATTGTATAACCTGCTGCACGAGTTAAATCATATATTTCATCACCATCATCCCACATGAGATATCGAACAACAGCAGCTTTCATTATAATTACTCATTGGAAATCGATGTATTAGTAGGTTATCTTAGGATGCAACAACAGTTGAGCGGAATATATTACCGATATGAAATCTGTCAGTACATTTCCCAGACTCAAAAGTCTATTTTCAAAACCAGTTTATTTATCATATGGTACAGTCTCTGCATTACCTTTTGCATCACTATTTCTTTCTTCACAAACATACCGAATTATATTTCTTGTTTAAGAAGACTGTTTATCAAATTGTCTGAATGTATATAAGTTTCCATACCATGTCAAAGAATTCCTCAAGCTCTTTATTTACCATGGTTATCCGTATTTTTTAGATATCATAAATAATAGTGCACATTATACATTATAGAAAAAACAGTTTGATTATTTAGTTCTGGCTAGTAATTTTATTATGACTGAAAAAAATTAAATATCAATAGCTGGATTGTTTACTATGATATTTAAACAATGAACAGTCATTATAGTTCAATATTTCAATTAAATAATTCAATTGCTAATATCTTATCTAACTGATAATTATGAAATATTTAATTTGCCTAATGACGGACTTCCTTAACTTTTAAACTCTTTACTGGTTGGTAATGAAACGCTTGCTGGTATCTCAAATTACTACTTTTAATGACTGATAACAATTTTCTAATCTAATTATTCAATTTCGATTGTTTCATAAAACAAATTTAAAGTACTTTTGATCAATAGAAAATATGAATTTGGCTAAATGTTCCAAATTCTCCAATAAGGCAAGAAAAAATTAAAGATGGGTTAAAACCTTCAAATTCTTTGTCTTGGTGGTAAGGCATCCTTGGAAATTGGCTTTCTAAGTTGTATATCCTTACGGGAAGGTAGCTTAGTCGGGAGAGCGCAGGACTGAAGTCTATTGTGTATGTTTGGCATACTGATAAACTGAAATCCTGAGGTCGAGGGTTCAAGTCCCTCTCTTCCCATAATTTTTCAGCTTTTTTTTTTCAAATATAATATTTGAAAATATTGTAAATTGGGGAATAATATTACATTGAATAATTGTAATTCTTAGATTTATCCCCATAATGATGCAATTAGTTAATTATTGAATTGATTATATCAGGTTATTTGAAATTTATGAACGAAATTACACCAAAGGTGTGTATTTCAATGTGATTGAAAATTGCTTTCTATCCATAACCGTAACTCTTCTTCTGGGATTGTGGAATGAGTACCATTATAAATTATGACCTTTCTCATTTTAATGAATTTTTTATGTAATAATTTTAAATTGAATTTTTGAATTGTTTTCAGTGAATTTTGCACCAGTTCATGAAGGATTGGTGGGCCTAGGATATCTTTGTTTGCTCGAAAAACATAAATGGATTTATGATCTCTAAATGGTGGGTTAATAGCTATTTTTCTAATACCTTTTGTTTTGGTTAATGGAAAACAACCTGCAGAATGACCGATAACTATATCGTATGATCCTTTTTGTATATTCCATTGTTTTTCTAAGTAGTTATATTTATTAAAATCATCATTAACTTTGGTCCAGCATACTTGTTTGATATCTGTAGCACCATATTCTTTCAATATTTGAGTAATCTGATCCATAAAATTTGAGTAACAACGTGTGCCCTGATATAGAAGTATTATTTTACCAGCAAGATGAGTGTAATTTTTCAACTTCAAATTTTATTATCTAAATTTTGTATTTAAGTTGATTGATTTTCTAATTTTAATTCGCTTATTTAATGTCAATCCTTTATCTACAAAAATTCTGTTATGGTGAATAAGAAAACCAAATAACCAATATAATGTAATTTCATAATTTGTTATTAGTATTAATTAATCCAAAATAAATATTAAAGTTTATTAAATTGAGAGTTCTTTATTTGTTATATCGTTTTATGAATAATTGTATTAATTTAGTTGTTTTCTTTTATTCAATCGAACTAGAGGAAGGAGTACTAAGAAGAATATACCTGTATAAGGATTAAATGGAATTGAAAAACCTCCATCATCCGTAGTTGTTTCTTCTTCTCTATATTGATTAATATCTCCGTCAAATTCAATCCTTATTGATTCTGATTCTGAGCTTGCTGAATTGGAAATTGATAGTTCATAAAGGAGTAAGATTCCACTTGATTGATCAAATCGAATGGTTATTGAGACAGATACACTTCCCTGTGATTCAGAACGTGTTACTTCACAAGTTACGCCATTACAATTAAATGTACCAAAATCACCTAACATTGTATTCAGCAACTGTTCAATACCCAATGATGTACCATCTTCAAATACCATAGATATAGGGGAAATAAATGGAAATACATCTTCCTCAACACCTGATTCTAGTATATCTCCTGCTTCATCTCGAACAGTGATCTCAAATAATGAATCGGTGGTACCCCATCTATCTACTGGGTTTGATGTTAATACCTCGACTGTAAGTGATACTGATTCTGCATAAGTACCTGTTGAGTCTGTGTATTGGTCTGTAATAGTCCAATCAAGTGTTTCACCTTGGTTAAATCCATAATATTCTAGTCTATCAATTGCAACTCCAACGGCAATATTTAGAGTAAAATCACCAGTTCCTGAAAAAGACCAAACGACTATATAAATTGTAGCAGGTGCACTTTGTACATGTGCGTTGTCTGGGTAAGAAGTACCAGTAGCTCCATCAAGATAATATCCATTTTCGTCATAAAGCTCCATATCAAAATCAGTACCTGATGGGCCAACTAAACTGAAATCGTAAGTTTCACCAATTGTTGCACTGAATTCAAATACTACCTCAGAATTACTGGTTGGTAAACTTCCATAATTATTTCCCAAATAAGCAGGTGTAATTGGTACTCCTTCAGAGATTGTAAGTACAAAATCACCAGTTCCTGAGTAGGACCAAACAATAATATAAATCAAATTTGGTGCATTATCTACGTAGGTAGTGTCTGGGTAAGAAGTACCTGTAGCTCCATCAAGATAAACTCCATTTTCGTCATAAAGCTCCATATCAAAATCAGTACCTGATGGACCTACTAGACCAAATTGATAATTTCCACCAAGGGTTGAATCAAATAAAAACCATACTTCTGTTGAACTATCTGCAATGTTTCCATAATTTTCACCAATATATGCTTGATCTATTGGTATTGATATTGTGAGCTCAAAAGACCCTGTACCACTGTAAGGATAAACCTTAATGTAGAATCCGTTCGTTGAAGAAACAGTTCTTACATCTGGATAACTAGTACCAGTAGCTGAACCTATCTGATGGACCCACTAAAGAGAAGGTATATTCACCATAATCTGCGAACCAAAAATATTCTGATTCTGTCCCTGTAATACTCCCATAGTTTGTACCTATATAGGCAGTTATGGGATCTGCAAAGCTATCTCCAGGTACAGCATTAGCAAATTAAACTGCCATAAGTGTGCCTATCAATAATGTTAGTACAATGAAATTATTTTTCATTAAGTAAATTAGATATAACTCGCTTATAAATTTTGTGTACGTATTTGTACGTTAATTTGCAATGAAAATTGGGCATTAATCAGTGTTTGGTAGAAATACAACAAAAAGTACTACTTATAATATAAACAAAATTCTTGAACTGCTTTTAGAGATAATTTCAACAAACTAAAATTAAATTTACTTAA
>Ga0224506_10002752_pt1 | contig 11884 bp, 6 predicted proteins | sample SF_Jan12_sed_USG_2_FD_169108 | JGI IMG/M metagenome (GOLD analysis project Ga0224506, IMG submission 169108) | Sediment microbial communities from San Francisco Bay, California, United States - SF_Jan12_sed_USGS_8_1 | ecosystem: Environmental > Aquatic > Marine > Sediment | place: USA...
CGAAGGGATCCGATCCCTTTGGGAGGGTGATCACGAAGGGCTGATCCGGGAAGTCGATGGCGACCACCGCGAGGCGAAACCCCCGTTCCGGCTCAAGGGAGGGGTCTGCCCAATTGCGGCCCGGGATGGGACGATAATCATCCCAGATCATGATGTCCTGGTCCTGGACCTGTTGAGGGTCGATAGGCGCTAGGGATTTGCCTCCACCCTTTCCCATGTTGCATGCTGCCGAGGTCAAGAGCAAGAAAGTGACACACACAAAGTTCAGGATCGATGGGAGTCGGTTTTTTTGTTTGGTCATAACTCCTCCAATCTTTGAATCATAGATTTATCTTGCCTTTTTTATTGCCTGGATAACGATAATCACTCGTAAACTCATTTCGAAATTGCAAATTTATCAAAAGGAGAATTTTGAAACAATAGCTGCAAGTAAAAATCATACGGGAATCTTCAAAAAAATTCTAGTGGACTGACCTGCTTCTCGCATCACAAACCTGATCCTTGCTTCTCATGGCATCACGGAAATGGAGATGCATACACTCCACAAATGTAGACAGACCGTCCATAAACCATTATAATTTTGTAGATGTGAGTGAGAGCACTCAGATGAAAAAACTATTGATGTTCTGTCTTCTAACTTCAATCTTTTTCAATTCAAGTCCATCAGCTAAGAACAGCGCAGACGATCTTCCCGAACCTTATAAGAAATGGCTGGAAGAAGAGGTCGTCTATATAATCACTCCGCTTGAAAAGGAAGTCTTTCAAACACTCAAAATCAACCGGGAAAGAGATGCATTTATAGAGGCATTTTGGAAACAAAGAGATCCATCGCCCGGCTCCCTTGAGAATGAATTCAAAACCGAACATTACCGGCGTATAAATTATGCAAACCGGTATTTCGGCAGAAATGCTCCAAAACCAGGCTGGCAAACGGACCGGGGCCGCATATACATTATCCTCGGTGAACCTCGTGACAGGGTCACGTATGCCGGAAAGCAAAATGTATATCCTTCTGAAGTCTGGTGGTATCAACTTGATTCCAAAACTGGGCTGCCTCCAGGCTTTAATTTAGTCTTTTTCCAGGAAAAAGGTTCAGGAGATTTCAGACTCTATAGCCCTCTCAAAGACGGGCCGCAAAAGCTCCTGGCAGCCTATGATGGAGATCCGATGGATTACCTGGCCGCCTATGAAGAACTACGTGAGTCGGAGCCCAGCCTTGCCCAGGTCTCTCTCTCTTTAGTCCCCAACGAGGAAAGAATCAATATCGGACGTCCCAGCATGGTGTCGGATATGTTGATTCAAAAAGTCGAGGGAACACCTCAAAGATTGCAGAAAGACCGATACGCCCAAAAATTTCTGGAATACAAAGACATTGTGGAAGTTGAATACTCGGCCAATTATATGGACAGCGATTCACTCATCCATATTACCAAAGATAAAGGAGGCATGCATTTTGTGCATTACATGGTTGAGCTCCCCCGGCTTTCGGTCGGCTCATATGAAAGTAATTACTATTTTTCACTTAAGCTCAATGGCACTGTCTCCAATCAAAAGGGAAAGATCATCTATCAATATGAAAAGCCTATTTCTTATCAATTCAGTGCTGACCAGTTCAAGGAATTCGACCTCAAACCCTTTAACCTGCATGACATGTTTCCCCTTATTCCTGGCGATTATAAGTTTTCTGTTCTCATTCGAAACGAAACATCAAAAGAGTTCACTTCCTTGGAAGCTAATCTGACAATTCCTGCGGATGATGCCACGATCCGAATGAGTTCCCTCCTTCTTGGTTATGGAGCAAGTTTTGGAGAACTTAATGAAAAGAAATTAAAACCTTTTCATTTAGGATCTTATCTGATTTCCTCTCAGCCCAATCAGACCTTTCTGAATACCGAAAACCTTGTGGTTGCCTTTCAGGTCCATGGCCTAAGCCCTGAAGTTGCAGACAAGACTGCCCTGAAATTTACTATATATAAAAACAATGAGGAATTCCGCACTTTAACAAAAAATATCCGGGAATATCCAGATACCCTTAATTTTCTGCAGGAATTTCCTTTGCACGATTTCCCGCCTGCTCTCTATACAGTTCAGGTTTCCTTGATGGAAAATAACAGGGAGTTCATCAATCAAAAGAAAGAATTTGCCATAACTGCCCTGAGTTCTATCTCCCGTCCCTGGGTCCATTCTCGAATTTTGCCGGAAATAGAAAGCCCTCACTATTCCTATATTCTTGGGGTGCAATTCGCGAACTCCGGTTTCTATGAGAAGGGCCGAACCTATCTAGAGAAGGCCGTAGAAAAACAACCCGGATCTGCGGATTACTCGCTGGTACTAGCTCGAATATACAGGGCTTTACGAGAGTATGAAAAAGCCAAGTCTATCCTTCTCCCATTTGCAGCTCAACCTGAGCCAACTTATGAGTTTCTCTTTCTCTTAGGGCAAACACACCTTAATCTTGGCGAATTCGATCGGGCCATAATTATTCTTGACAAAGCGATCTCCCTCTATGGTTTAAATACTAACGTTTTAAATATGATCGGAGAAAGCTATTTCAGAATAAGCAACCCAGAGGAAGCGCTAAAAGCATGGGAAAAATCCCTTGAAATCAATTCCGACCAGCCCCAGATTAAAGATAAAGTAGACGCCTTGAAGAAATGATTACCTTCATAAAAAATTTCTGGAGAATTATTAGTGCAATCATATATCCGGAAAACCAATGTATGGAGCGGGATTAATAACCTAGACTTTTTCAGCCGAGCTTTGAAAATCATTAAAATACAGAATTAAAGGGGCAACAAAGTGAACGGGAAAATATTGATATCCCCTCTAGGTCTAAGTTGGCTCAGATAGAAAGAGGGAGGGGTTTCCTCCTCCCTCGAAAATCATCTCTCTTCTCAGAAAGTGTATCGTAGCGAGAGCTGGAAAGTCCTGGAAAGTTGGGTGATACTGGTGATCCGCTTGTAGCTGCCGCTTGCCCTGTAAGAGCCTTCCGCCGAGTTGTTGTCCACAGGCCGCCATTGTCCGCCCGGATTCTGGCTGACGTTTACATAACTGTTGCCCAGCAGGTTGAAGACATCGAGGTAGACGCCGAACTTTCCATACCTTCCGAGGCCGAAACTCTTCTCCAGCCTGAAGTCGAGGTTCGATCTGGCATAGTAGCGGCGTGAGCCCAGAGTTTCCACGTTAACATAATAATAGGGGGCTCTCACCCTATCGATATTGTTGGCGTCAGCCCAGTCCCCGGGAGCATAGACACTCACAGCCCTTTGCCACGGCGTTCCTAAATAGTATTGGTAGTAGAACGAGGTAAGGATCCCGTAAGGCAGGTTGAAGGTACCGTAGAGCTTGATCACCAGCGGCCGGTCGTCGCTCTGTCGCCCTTCCTGGTTGACGAACCAGTTGGCGCTGCTCCCTGCTCCTTCGTAGCCCCAGATGTTGCCGTAGCCGCCAGCAATATTCCCCCAGGTCTTGGAGATCGTCACAGACCCGCCGAGCTGCCAACCCTTGGCAAAGCGCTTATCGAAAGTGATGTCCACTCCAGAATACTTGCGGTAGGCCTCCGGAATATTGGTCAGGATTTCGAGCATCTCCGGAGCGCCTTTTTTCAAGAAGTACATGTTGACAGTGGCTGCCTCGAATTGGTCGATGGCCGGAACCGTGGTCGTGAAAGGCACCCAGTAACCGCTGTCCGGAGAATACCACAGCTCTCCAGTGTCAAAATCGATGAGAGCATCGTCGATGATGTTATTCCTTTTCTTGTAGAGGTAGCTGACACCCACCTTGAAGTCCGGGAAGAGCTCGTGGTCAATACCGATGCTGATCTGATCGTCATAAGTCGCCTTGAGGTCTTTATCAGCCAACCGGCTCCAGTACTCCCGTTGCATGACGAGCGGGCTGCGCCCCCACGAGAGCTCATAGTGATCCACACCCGCATCATCGGGATAACCGTTGCCGTTATCATCCCACCAGTTGAATGAGTAAGAGCTCAGCCGGAGAGGGTTGTAGCTGACGATAAAGGAAGCGTAGAGCCAGTCGCTGTAGCGTCCGATGTGGAGCTTGAGGGCTGTTTTACCGTCGCCAAAAAGATCGTAGGTGACGCCGAGGCGAGGTGTAATAAGGGCCCACTTCACAAAAGGATCGACGCCTTCCTGTCTGATCTCGTCAAAAGGGTTCATCCCATACTGTGTTTTAAGTGTGGCTTCCCCGACCGAGTAGGCAATTCCCCCCGATCGATCCTTGTAAAGATCGGGAATCCAACCTTTCGTCGAGTCGTAGCGGAAGCCGATATTAATGGTCAGCCGGTTTCCGATAGTCCAGGAATCCTGAGCATACAGAGAATAGCGGATACCCGCGGATTTCGCCATCCCGGTTTCCCGGCTCTGTCCCGCGACAAACAACCAGATTGAACCATCGCCGTAATCTGGATGGGGCTCATCCAGGTCATAAACTCCCCGCCAGTAATAGGGACTGCCGTCGTACCAATCAATGCCGAGGGGATTACTTTTCCAGTTGGACCAATTGCACGCAACCGTGTTGAGTTCCAAGCCAGCCTTGAACTCATGGTCGCCGCCGAGGAGATTGTCCTGGAAGCGGGTCAGGTGAAGCGAAGCCTGGGTAGACGGGCGCCCGATCCACTCGTTGATCCGGTAGCCGGTGCCGAAATAATATCCTGTGTAGTTATCGTAGTTGATCTCGGTATTGGACTTTTCTTCTGTATTGACGATAGTCAGCATCGCTGAGACCTCGAGCCACCCGCCTCGAGCTTCGAGAAAGGTGTTTTCATCGATAAGCCAAGTGGCGACACCAAACGCAGAATAGTTGCCCCAGGGATCGTCGTGATAATGGCAGTCAAAAGGAGTGAAAAGGCCGCTTGCCCTGGTGTTTCTGAAGTTCTCGCGAGCGTTTCCATTAACTGCGAATCTCAGCTTCTTGCTTAGCTGAAATGTGAACTTGCCGAAACCGCCCCAGTTCCAGGTCTCTTGGTTGTACTCATCATAACTCATGCCCAGGGGAGACGTCCAGGGAACAAAACCGCTGCGGCGTTCGTCCTTCCCATAGCGTCCGTTCACGTAAAACCATAGCTTGTCTTTGATGATCGGGCCGCCGAAGCCTCCAGAAAGGTCATAGTTGAAGATGTTGACATTCGGTTTCCCCAGCCCCATCGATGTGAGTTGGTCCTCGGGTACGACCACGGTCGAGAAGTCCTCATTGTCGTAGATAACCTGAAAAAGGCCCGAGAAATCGTTCCCGCCCGATCTCGTTACAGCGTTGATGAATCCGCCTGAGGCAATCGCCACTTCGGCGGGCATTCCCCCTGTTGCAACCTCAACTTCTTCCATGATGTTGAAATCGATATTCACGCCGAGCTGCGCGTTATCCGGATCGTTAGCGTAGAGGCCGTCCACATGATAAGTTGTGTTAGAGGCTGTCCCGCCCTTGATTTGGTTCGCAGCCACGACTCCAGGTGCCATCGTAACAATAGTCCCCAGGTCCCGGCCGATTGGCAGGTTCTGGAGCAAGTCGAACGTGAAGTACTTGGCTACAGAAGAGGCCTTGATGTCTACCAGTGGAGAGGCAGCTGTGACTGTCACCTCTTCTTCGATCGTTGCCGGATTCAACTCAAAGTTCAGGGTGACAGTCGTGGCCAGGCGGACCTCGATATTTTCCCGCCTGAGGGTCTGGAAGCCTGTGAGCTCGGCCGTCAAGGTGTAGGTTCCGACAGGGAGAAGGGGAATACGAAAAGCGCCTTGATCGTTGGTGACGCCGCTACGCGAGCCCATCAGAGCTGGACCTGTGACCGTGACGGTTACTCCGGGAAGAGGAACACCTTCATTATCTGTGACCACTCCTCTGATAGTGCTTGCTTCCCTAGTTGTCGCCTGGGCATTCAACGAGGAAACCAATGCAAGGCAAAGCAAAACGACGAGAAATATTTTCTGTTCTTTCAATGAATTCCTCCTTACTTCAAAAAAACCTCGCCCGAAAACAAAAAACCACTTTTTTTAATTCCCCAATGTTATCACATCCTTCCATACGGAATTAGATATATGATGTCTAATATATTAGCAAATTTCATGCCAAAATATCTCATCTTATTAAGATTTCATTTTATTTATTTTGAGTTACTTAACGAGATATGGAAAAAAAGTGTGCGGCAAATCCATCCAATTTTTTGAATCCGTGCAATTTTTTGGATTTTATGGCTCCTATCGGAGTATGCGCTTTGGAGCGTTTTTTCCCAAAATTGCAGGTATGTCATGACCGCCAATATCCCCATTACATTATTTGAATATGCAGGATGAAAGTCAAGTAAATTTTGGAAGTATTTCGGTGTTGTGTTTGAACAACTTTATTCGCCAATCGTGTAGGGATATTCCAGGTCATAATAATTTTTGGGACTTTTTCAAAGCTCTGAGGATTTTTTCTGGTGTTATCGGAAGATCCTTGACCCAGACTCCTGTCGCGTTGGCTATCGCATGGGCTACGGAAGCCAATACAGGCAGGGTTGCTCCTTCTCCGACTTCTTTGGCACCGTAAGGTCCCTCTGGCTCGTAGGACTCGACGATACCGCTGAAGATTTCAGGAGCATCCTTGATGGTCATCAGCAGATAGTCATGGAGATTGGGATTCAGGATGTGCCCCTTCTCGTCATAGACAACCTCCTCCATAATCACCTCCCCAACTCCCATCACGGCTGCTCCCTCCACTTGACCATGGACAGCTTGGGGATTGATCGGCGTGCCGCAGTCGTGGAAATCAGTGATTCTGTTGATTTTCACCTTTCCAGTCTCCAAATCCACGCTGCACTCACAGACTGAACTCGAAAAGGAAAAGGCTGGACTGGTTCCGACCGCGGCTCCCTTGTAATCGCCTCCGAGACCTTCAGGGGGCTTGTACCATCCTGTGCCTACCAGAGGACCGTTGTCGTTGAAGTACTTTCTTGCTGCCTCTTCCCATTCCATGACTTTGGATGTATCTTTCTTGTGGCAGATTTTATTATCCTTGGCTTCCAGGTCTTTAGGATGACAATCCCACATTCCGGAAACTATGGCAAATAGCTTTTTAAGCACATCTTGACTCGCCCGCACGACCGCATTCCCTCCCATCAGAGTTGTCCGGGATGAATAAGCTCCCAGATCAAGCGGGCTTATGCCTGTGTCTTCGGTCCGGATACGAACCCTGTCAAGGCTGATTCCCAGGGCTTCTGCACACATCTGGGAAAGGACGGTCAGAGCTCCCTGGCCGATTTCAGCAGCCAGAATCAGGAGGATGGCAGCAGTCCCGTCTTCGCTGATCTTCACGATGGCATTGGAGTGGGGAAACTCAGCCTTTTTGACGAAAGGCTCGAGTTTCTTTTGGGAACTGAGCTGGACCTGACCTCTGTACTTGGCATATCCGGCCCCTGAGACGAAGCCTCCACAGCCGATTCCGATTCCTTTTCCTGGCGGAAGTTTCTTGTATTTGTCTTGCCATTCGGATTCCTCCCTTACCTCTTTCAAAGTCTGTTTGAACTCGCAGCTTCGCACGTCCAGATCATTGCAGGTGCGGGTATTGGGTTCCATGGCGTTGCGCAGCCGGATCTCGATGGGATCGATCCCCAAATCATCCGCGATCATGCTCAGCAGCGATTCGAATGCAAACCGCGGCTGCGGTGCCCCATGACCCCGCATGGCTCCACAGGCCGGTTTATTGGTCATGATCCGAAAGCCTTCGTACTTATAGTTTGGGATCTTATACAGCGTTGGAATCATGCTCCCGGCATAATAAGCTGTGATGACTCCGTATGATGTGTAGGCTCCGCCATCGAGATAAATCCGGCTTTGCACGGCCGTTATGGTTCCGTCTTTTTTCACACCCATCTTGAATGTCATGTGCTGCTTGTGCCGACCCCTGCCGTGAAGGAACATCTCTTTGCGGCTGTAAACCATCTTGACAGGCCTGCCCAATCTCTTTGAAGCGATGGCAGAGACCAGGTCGAGGGATGTGGTGTCGAGCTTTCCTCCAAATCCTCCTCCGACCGGCGGGCGGATGATACGTATCCGCCCCAGAGGGATATCCAACACCCTGGCAACCATGTAATGAAGATAATGGGGAACCTGTGTGGAGGCATACAGCACCAGTGTGGAGCCATCATTCTCCCAGTCAGCGATGGATGCATGGGGCTCGATCGGGCTCTGGTAGACATGATTCCCGATAAACGTCTCCTCCCGGATATAGTCTGCTTCAGCAAAACCCCTCTCTACATCCCCAAAATGATGATCCACATGGGTATTGATGTTGTTTTTATACCTTTCGTGGATTTGAGGCGCACCTTCCCTGATGGCTTCTTCGGGATCGCACACGGCCAGAAGCTCCTCATAATCCACTTCGATAAGGTCTAAGGCCTTTGCTGCCGTCTCCTCATCCACAGCAATAACAGAAGCCACTTCGTCCCCCACATGGCGGACTTTCTCCTTGGCCAACACGTTCTCGTCGTAGCGGGGTGGGTTGATACCGTAAGTGATATCCGGGACATCTTTTCCTGTTAGGACAAGTTTTACTCCTGGCAGGGCTTCGGCTTTGCTCGTATCGATGGATTTGATCCGACCATGAGCGATCGGAGAGGTCAGGATTTTTCCATAGAGCATGTTCTCAAAATAGAGATCAGCCGTGTATTTGGCCCGTCCTGTCACTTTATCGGCAGCATCCACCCGAGGAAGGCTTTTTCCGACCGTGGCGTACTTATCTAGATCTTGGGAATCAAGAGGTGGTTCGACGGTTCCTTCGTATTTTTTCCAGTTCTTTATGGCTTCCATAATCCGCTTATATCCGGTGCAGCGGCAGAGATTTCCGGAAAGAGCTTCCTTAATATCTTCCTCCGAAGGATTCGGAACGCGCTGAATCAGGGAATAAGCACTGAGAATCATGCCAGGAGAACAGAATCCACACTGGACAGCCCCGTGGTTGATGAAGGCCCGCTGGAGAGGGTGGAGTTTGCCATCACGCGCGATTCCCTCGATGGTGGTGACCTCCACTCCCTCACAGGAGGAGGCGAGTAGAAGGCAGCTGTTTTTGGGTTCTCCATCAACTAAAACAGTGCAAGCCCCGCACACACCCAGGTTGCACCCCTTCTTCGTGCCAGTCAGCCTCAGCTTATCTCTAAGAGTGTCCAGAAGAATTTCCCCATCTTTAACGGCCACAGTGTGTTTTTCACCATTGACCTTCAGGGTAATGATACGGTGAGTAGAATTCCTCATGTCTGTCCCTGGGCACGCGCCAGCGCTTCATCCAAAGCACGGCGGGTCAAAATCTGGATCAACTCTTTTCTATACCAAGCTGAAGCCCTGATGTCAGAGATGGGCTTCCCTTCCTCCTTGGCTAAGGCAGCGGCTTTGTCGAATAAGCCCGCTGAAGGCTCTCTGCCACGAAGAAGATCAGAAGCCTTGGCTGCTAAAACAGGAGTAGGAGCCACGGCACCCAGAACAATGGCGGCTTTCTCTATTTTCGTTCCCTTTAAAGTCATCCGGGAAGCAACACCGACAACTGCCAGAGCATTGGCCTCCCGAGGAGCGACCTTCTGGTACGAGAGACCTGTTTGAGGAGGGGGACAAGGAATCACAACAGATGTCATAACCTCTCCGGCTCCACAGACCGTCTCTCTCGGTCCTGTAAAAAATTCCGAAAGGGGGAGCTCGCGAGAAATTCCGCAATCCAAGATGACCGTCGCATCCGCAGCTATCAATGCGGGAGGGAGATCGGCTGAGGGAACCGCGCTCGCGATATTCCCGCCTATTGTTGCCAGGGACCGAATCTGAGTCGACGCCACTGACCTGGCTGCATCGGCCATTGCTGGAATGTATTGGAGGATAAGACTGCTGGACAGGATCTGTTGGGGTGTCACCAGGGCTCCGATACGTATCCTTCCCCCATCTTCTTCTATTCCCTTGAGTTCCTCGATTTCCTGGAGAGAAATCAGGTTTTTAACCTGGATGAGTCCCTGTTTGATATCGACCAGCAGATCTGTGCCGCCTGCGAGAAGACGGGCGCTTTCCAGCTCCCCAAGAAGCTTCACAGCCTCGGCAATGCTCTGGGGCTTGTGTAATCGAATATCTGAAAGGCTCATCAATACTATCTTCATATAAACGCGGCTATTTCTGTGTCAATGACAATGCAACAAGATTCGTTGCGTTTATACTAGTATATACTCCTTTAAGGCTTCTTAAAGACATAGTTGAGCTGTCCGTTGGGGAGTTTGTTGGCAGTAGTCTTCATCTCCATGCCCAGCTGGATGTCTTCCTCTGGAATATCACTGGCAATCCGGCCGAAGATCTTGTAGTTGCCATAATCCAGGACAGCGATGCAGTAAGGGAGATCATCCTCGAATCCCACCGGAGCATACTTCAATTGACTGTATGTGATGAGCTTTCCGGTGCCTTGGACTTCATGCCAATCCACGTTGCTGGAGAGGCACTTATAACAGTCAGCCCTCGGAGGGAAGAAGACAATCCCACAGTCTTTGCATCGGGAACCCATAACCTTGCCCTGCTCCAGATAGTCGATGAAGTCATTGACTTTGGTGACAGATGTGAAGCTTACGGTCCCAAACTTTTTAAAACGATCATCTATCTCTTTTGTTTTACTCATTTTTTCATCTCCTCAAAATGGTGACTGTTCCGTAAAGGCCCACGCCTCCGATATTGTGAATCAAGCCTATCTCTGGGTCCTTCACCTGCATTTCTCCTGCCTCTCCCCTGAGTTCAAGAACGATGGTGCGAATCTGGGAACCTCCAGTTGCTCCAATAGGATGCCCCTTGGAGAGCAATCCGCCATCCACATTGATAGGTATGCGGCCTTCTTTATAGGTCTCTTTGCTCCCGATCAAGTCTTTTCCCTCGCCGGGCTTGGCGAATCCCAAGTCCTCATAGGCCAAAATTTCTGAAATCGTGAAACAATCATGAACCTCAGCGACATCGATATCCATAGGCCCGATGCCTGCCATCTTATAGGCTTGTTGGGACGCCTGCTGGGCTACGGCTAATCCTGTGAACAGGTCGCGTCCTGACATGTTCACGCTGGCTGAGGCTGCGCCCAATCCCAGAATCCACACTGGCTTCTGGTTTAAGACCTTTGCCTTCTCTTCGCTTGCTACGATCAGACAAGAGCTTCCATCCGCATTGGCACAGCAGTCACCCACACGCAGCGGGCTCGAGACAGGACCAGACATGAAATGGTTCGGATCGGAAAATGCCTCCAATGCAACGGGTTTGCGGAACAGGGCTTTATCGTTGAGCTGACCGTAGGTGGCTGACTTTACCCTCACCAAGGCCAAGTCTTCCAGTGTCGTTCCATACTCTTCCATGTGAGCTTTTGCAAACATGGCGTAATAGGCGGGCATCATCGTGCCGAACGGACTCTCCCACTGGATATCCGCTCCTCGACCCATCCTTTCTTGAGACTCTGCCGATGTGATCTCTGACATTTTCTGGAAACCCACTACAGCCACGATGTCATGAAGTCCGGATTTGATCAAGGAATAGGCCATCCTCAGTCCCATGCTAGTCGAGGAACACAGGCTTTCCAGATAAAAAGTTGGCTGAGGGATAAGCCCCAGGTATTCGGCGAATACGCCTGATGGTGAACGCTGTTTGTCATACTCAGGGGCCGAACAGACGATGGATGCATCGATATCTGTCACAGAAATCTTGGCATCTTCCAGAGCGTCCCTGAATCCTTCGAAAGCCAATTCTCTTATCGAACCTGGATAGCCTCGAACAAAGGCACTCTGCCCTACACCGATGATAGCCACTTTATCCATATGTTCCTCCTCTAAATATATTGACCGCCGTCGACTTTGATGACTTCGCCGGTGATATGGCGGGCTTTTTCACTACAGAGGAAAGTCACC
>Ga0224506_10002753_pt1 | contig 11882 bp, 2 predicted proteins | sample SF_Jan12_sed_USG_2_FD_169108 | JGI IMG/M metagenome (GOLD analysis project Ga0224506, IMG submission 169108) | Sediment microbial communities from San Francisco Bay, California, United States - SF_Jan12_sed_USGS_8_1 | ecosystem: Environmental > Aquatic > Marine > Sediment | place: USA...
TTATGCCGATAGTGATTCGACAACGGTCGAAAAAGTCTACATGACGGATGTAAACGGCGATGGCTTAACCGATATAGTTGATAACGGAACGGTACGGTTTAATACGGCAAAGCGTGATGCGTTACCAACATTTAGTGCAAACAGTTTTGACACCACAGTACCTTTGGGCAGAGGTGGTGAAGTTATTGATGCTCAGAATGCCTTGCCAGATTACCAGCAGGCACTCAGTGAGATGCGAGAAAAGAATCCTTTAATGGATGCCCTGCGTATATGGATTGCACCCTATACAGGTGATGTTCTGGTGACAGGAACGGCTTCTCTGGTTGATACCTCGGTAGAAAGAACAAAACAGGATTACGGTACTGCCGATGGCGTCAGGTTAAGTATAGAAAAGTCTGAGGCATATAAGTGGCAAGACAGTATAACACTGGAACGTAACTCGCATGAGCACAATGCCAAGATAGTTGCGCATAGCGTCACTATGCCTGTAGTAAAGGGTGAAAAAATAATATTCCGAGTCAACTCCATTGATGATGGTGCCTATGACCTGGTGAACTGGAGTCCGGTTGTTACATACAAGAAGATTCAGGGACGTTCTGTAACATCAAACCTGGATGTGAATAGTATCGATTATACGACCTATTCTTCCGTGAATGACTTTGTTACAACAGGAAGAGACTTTAAGATTGATGCACCTTATACCGGAAAAATCAAATTCGATGGGAGTATTAAAAAGTCTATAAAGACCACGGATAATGTAGTAGTAAAAGTTATTAGGGCAATAAATCATAAGGTTACGGACACCAGTTCAGATATTGGCTATAAAATAGTACCAGAGTACATAGTCGAAGCAACAAGAGAGATCCCCTGGGATTATGTTGGTGTTGTCGATATCGGACGCGGAGATGATGCCGTCGTCGAATTTGATGTTGATAAAGATAACAGTATCAAGGTGGTGTTGAGTATAGACTCACCAATTGATGTTAAAGCAATAAGTTGGAGTGATGCGGAAGGCAGTAAGGAAGCCTATCCAAAAATTACCTATCTGTCCGGTACAAAACAGTATGATTCTAATCCCCAGGAAGATACATCATCAATATCTGAATTGCCGGATAGTGCCAGTGATTTGGAGTCGTTAGCTCCGTCTGAAAGTGATGCGACTGATCTGGTAACTTCGGATCTGGATGTGCTGGATGCAAACGGTGCATACAAGTATGTTCTGCCGATCAACTACAATATGGATGTTTATGGTGACTCGTCATCAGTTGGCGCTCAGGAAGCATGGGTTGCACCTCGAGCTGGTACTGTATATATCACACCCTGGCTCACATATAAGACACACCGCGAGTGCTCATATGATAGTGATGGAGACAATGTTTGTGTTGATAATTATGAGGTGCCAAATGAAAAGCTCACCTTTACAGTTAAAAAGCGTGGTGAGTTAGTCGATAAGAAAATATTCAACGCACACGATTATATTTCTCGCAAAAAATCCGCGGGTTATGAGAATTTACTTGTTCTTAAGGTGCAGCAGGGTGAGAAGTACTACTTTGATGTAACAACCAGAAATGGTTTGATGGTATCTGAGATAAAGGATCTTAATGTTCGTTATAGTTATGCGACTGATGAGTCCTGGACGGTACCGCTCACTGATTCAGTGGAAATTATCTCGGAATTCGATGGAAAGAACTGGTATACATACGATGAAGAAACCTTGCAGGCTCCACCTGCAGATCCCTATCTTGCCTATATCATTCGAAATAATGATGAGGTTATATATAAAAAAGCATTTAGATTACCCATCTCGACGCGTGTAGATCCAGATCCGAACGATGAGATTGAATTTGTACAAGATAATTCATATCAGCAGAAGGTTGTTATTAAGTGGCCTGCATCTATAGAAAAGAGTGATAAGCTATATTTTGATTTAATTACTGTCGATCCTGACAATACGACACTGCAGAATAAGAAGGTTAGTCTTGTATACTCGAATTCAAGTGAATTGGTGGCAAGCAAAACTTCTGATATTCTGTTTGTACCCCAGCTGGATTTTGTCGGACAGTCAGCTGCCGGTCTCGTGTCTGTTAGTGTATATGAGAATGGAAATCACAAGCGTACGGTAGAATATCAATATCAAAACGGCAAACTGGTCGATGAAAAAATTGCCGACTCGATCTTGCCTGTGGTGTCCGGCCGTAAATACAAGTTTGTTTATGCAACCAGTAACTATGTGCTGGCAAGCAAGCTGGCTGACAAAGGTAATATCAGGTTTGGTTACTTAAAGGCCCAAAGATATAAGGTTCGTAGTGCTAGTATATACAGTGACACAGTGTCGGTGTCGCTCTTGCCCGATATTAATGTCGATCTGAACAAGACAGAAAATGCAAACGGTAAAATACACCTGTTGGCCAGGAATGAAAATGTATTCGGTTCTACATTCGTCTCGTCTGCATACCAGGTGGAGAATGGCCAGTTAGCAAGTTCTAATGCCCTGATCGCATCAGTAGAAAATAACAGTTTTATTACCACATACCTGGTTGCTGACAATGATGCGCTATTTGATGCTGTTGACAGTGCCCGTGTGAATGCTGCGATTAGCGGAGAAGAAGAATCATCCGCCAACTTTGATATAGATGTCTCTGACCTGAACTCACAGCTTGCCAGTCGCAAGTTTATTATCTCTATGCCAAATCTTTATCGCCGACAAACTGGTGAGATGGCGCATAAGATTAACTGGCCATATATCGATCCACTGCTTGGTCATATTTATAGAGGCTGGGGCTATGTGGCGTATAACGCAAACAGTGGTCGTGCCAGCAGTCCTGTAGATGAGGCATTATTGGTACTTAGTGAGAACGAGGAAGATTATAAAAAAACCAACCAGGAAACATATGTATACATAAGTTATGGTGATTATAAGGAAGGCAAATGGCTGAGTATTGATACTGACTGGTTGATTAATCCATCCCAGATTGCCGCAACAAGAAAAGGTTCGAATTATACAATATTGCCTGATCCAGCATTGTTTACCGGCCAGACTGAGCAGAGAACCGGGTATGCCGGGGCTACCCGTTTACCCAAGATCAGTTCCGGTGATCAGGATACTGTTAGTGTCGGCTTTGGCGTAAGTGTCAACAGTTCAACCGGTTCCTCGAATGGTACAGTCGATACCATAGATCTAAATGGTGACCGGTTCCCCGATATTGTAAGTTCAGACAAGGTCCAATTTACACGACCTGATGGTACGCTCGGTGAGTCTATCTCCTTTGGCACTGCACTCAGAGCTTCCAGTAATAGCTCGTTATCATTCAGTGCCGGTTCATCACCAAAGGAATCGCCAGCCGATGCGAAGGGCAAGGTAACGGGTGCCGAAACGAAGGCGTCTGAGCCACATAAGATACCCGGTGTCTCTGGTGGAATAGATACTGGTTCCTCCTCAACCAGTTTTGACCTCATGGACATGAATGGCGATGGACTGCCGGATCGAGTCTATTCCAATAATGGTATACAGGTGGCGATCAACATTGGTTATGAGGGTTTCCTGCCTCCAGTCTCATGGGGTAGTGGCGTCATTAACAGCTCTACCAGTACAGGAATGAACTTCGGGTTGTCTGGTTTTGGTGATAATGCCGAACGCTTTACCGGAGGTTTTTCTCTGTCGCGCAATAATAACTATGGTAAGTCTCGTTTGATGGACATCAATGGCGACGGATTGCCCGACTATGTCAGCGCATCCTCCGGCAAGCTGGTGGTCTACCTTAATAACGGTCATAGCTTTGACTCGACGAGTACCGTGTTAACTGGTGCTCAATCGACCTTCATGTTGAATCCGAGCTCAGAGGAAGAGTCCGTTATCCCTGGTAATGTCTATCTCTCCGATGGTGCCTCTACCAGTGTTACCCTTAATGGAAAGGGAACTGTTGAAATTACTATCTGGATTCCCGCTGGATTTATACCGATTCCGATAATGGATATTCCTATTACCTTTGGCGTCAATTACGGTGCCACTGTCAGTCGGCCAACCATTGCCTATGCGGATATAAATGGTGATGGCTTCCCCGACTCCATACGCTCAAAGAGTGGTGGTAACCTAAGTGTTGCACTAAGCCAGATCGGCAAGACAAACCTGCTGCAGAGTGTGTCACGACCAATGGGCGCGACAATCTCTGTGGATTATGAGCGTTCCGGTAATACCTTTGATCAACAAAGTTCCAAATGGGTGATGAAGAAGGTTCAGGTCAGCGACGGCGTCACCGGCGACGGCACAGATACCCAGGTGATAAAATACGATTACCAGAACGGCTACCACGACCGTGCCGAGCGTGACTTCTACGGCTACGCCCAGGTGAGCGAGTCGTACATGGCCGCTGTTGGTAGCGACATGGTGCTGCGCAAGGTAGTGCGTAGCTACAACAACCACAGCTATGCCGGTAAGGGCCTGATGCTCAGCGAGCAGATACAGGATGGAAGCGATCAAGTCTACCGCAAGAGCGAAAGCCATTATCGCTTCGTCGATGCGGCCGGCGCCATCGTCGCCAGCCCCGAACAGGTGGCGGCCAACGTTGCGTTGTCCGTCGCGGCCGACAAGGTCATCTTCCCGCAAATGGTGCGTACTGATAGCTATACCTATGAGCCGGGCAACAAAGAGTACGGCAAGACCGGTACGCAGCAACACAGCTTTACCGAGCAGTCCTACGATGTCTTTGGCAACGTCATCTCCTTCTATGATGCCGGTGATGCCGATGTGGATGAGGACGATGTCTTTGCCTCCATCGAGTACCATAGGGACGAGTCCGCCTGGATTATGGGCAAACCCGAGCATATTACCGTCACCGACAGCAGCGGTAAGGTGCTGCGTGAGCGCAAGGCCGAGTACAACGCCAAGGGCAATCTCACCAAGGTGCGCCAGTTCCTGAGCGACAGCAAGGTGGCCGAGACCGATCTCAGTTACGACGGCTACGGCAACATCGATACCGTCACCGGCCCGCTGGACGCCAACGATCAACGCCGCAGCTTCCAGTTCAGTTACGACAATGTGGTGCATACCCATGTGGTGGGGATCGAGGACAAGAACTTCGGTTACCGCTCCAGTGCCGTGTACGACTACAACTTCGGCAAGGTGCTGAGCACCACCGATCTGAATGGCAACGTCATGTCCTACCAGTATGACGATGTGGGCCGTGTGCACAGCATCACCGGACCGTACGAGCAGGGCGGCAACATCGCCACGATACGTTTTGAGTACCATCCCGATGAGGCGATCCCCTATGCCCGTACCTACCACATCGATCCGGAACACAGCGGTAACGACATCGAAACGGTACTCTTTACCGATGGCCTCAAGCGTGTGCTGCAGACCAAGAAGGACGCCACCCTCTATCGTGGTGGCGCTGCACCGGTAGACGGTCGCACCGTTTCCGGCCGGGTGATCTTCGATGCCCTGGGCCGTACGGTGGCGCAATACTATCCCGTCGAGGAGATCGGCGGTGCGATCAGTAAATTCAACATCGCCTTCGACAGCGTCAAACCGACGGTGACCGAATACGATGCGCTGGATCGCAGCGTCAGCGTGGTGTTGCCCGACGGTTCCACGACGGTGACCGAATACAGCTTCGGAAAGGATCGCAACGGCGATAGCCGGGCGATGACCACCGTGGTGGACGCACACGAGGACCATAACAAGAAGGTCACCTACAAGGATGCCCGCCAGCTGATCACCTCGGTGAAGGAGTGGGCAGACGGCGAGGCCCTCTGGACCAGCTATCAGTACGACCCGATGAAACAGATCACCCAGGTGAAGGATGCCGAAGGGAATCTGACCCGGGTGGCCTACGACAACCTGGGCCGCCGCCAGTCCATCGACAACCCCGATATGGGCAAGGTGGAGATGGCCTATGACCTGGCCGGCAACCTGGTGCGCAAGGTTACCGCCAACCTAAGGGCTCAAGGTGAGAGTAACGCGATCCACTATCTGTATGAGTACGGTCGTCTGGCGCAGATTCAGTACCCCAACTTCCCGGCCAATAACGTCAGCTATGAGTACGGTGCGGCGCATGCGCCGAACAACCGTGCCGGTCGTATCACCAGGGTCACGCATCAGGCCGGTAGCCAGGAGCGCTGGTACGGCAAGCTGGGTGAGATGGTCAAGGCACTGGACACCATCGAAGTGACGCCTCCCGGCGGCAAGGGTGGCAGCAGCCAGAATCGCCCCGAGCTCTACACCACGCTATACAACTACGACAGCTGGGGCCGCATGAAGCAGCTGACCTATCCGGACGGCGACATCCTGCGCTACCACTACGACACCGGTGGCCAGGTGAACAAGATCACCGGCGAAAAGGGCGGGGTTCAGAGCACCTACATCGCCGCGATACAGTACGATCGCTTCGAGCAGCGCAAGTACATCAAGTATGGCAATGGCGTCGAGACCACCTACGACTACGACGCCGAGCGTCGCTATCTCGAGCACCTGGTGAGCCATGGCAAGGGCGGCACCTTCCAGAATCTCAGCTACGAGTTCGATGCGGTGGGCAACATCACCAGTCGTACCAATGATGTCAGCCCCATCAACGGCATCGGCGGCTACAGCCATCAGCAGTATGACTACGACAGCCTCTACCGCCTGACCTCGGCGCGTGGTAGCTACCATCAGGATGACGAAACCGCCGCAGACACCTACAGCCTGCACATGCAGTACGACGCCATCCACAACATCAAAAACAAGGCCCAGGTGCATCAGCGCAGCAGCGGTGACGGGGTGGAGAGCCTGATCAAGGGCACCTCCTACAACTGGGACTACGCCTACGAGGGCAACCAGCCGCACGCCCCCAGCGTGATCGGGGATCGCAGCTTCCGCTACGACGCCAACGGCAACCAGCTGGGCTGGAGTACCAAGGACGGCAAGCAGAACCGCCAGATCCTCTGGGACGATGAAAACCGTATCCAGCGTATCGAGGACGACAGCCGCATCACCACCTTTGCCTACGACGACAAGGGCCAGCGGGTGATCAAGCAGTCCAAACGCACCGAGAGTGGTACCGGCAAGGAGACCCTCTACATCAACCAGTACTATCAACTGGCCAACCGTAGTGTGGTGACCAAGCATGTGTTTGTGGGCAGCTCAAGAATGCTCACCAAGCACTCCGGCGGCAGCATCGTCTATCGCCAGAGCGCCAAGCCGACCCGCGACAAGGCCAACAACTCGGGCAAGCGCCTGCCGCACTTCCGTGACAAGGCGGCCAATGATCCGCAGGGCAAGGCCAATAACGGCAAGTCCGCCAGCGCACCGGGACAGGTGAAGAAAGCGGAGCGGGTGGCCAAGCCGAAACCTGAGCAGGCTACTGCCAATAACGGTAAGGGCGACGCACAGGGACGTGCTAGTGCCGCGGAAGGCAGGACGCCGATAGCGGCCAAGAACGACAAGGCCAATACCGGCAATGGTAAGAAACAGGATGGTCATCCGGGCCAGGGTCTGGCACATCGTAATGAGCGGGCCAACGAGGTGGCGCAAAACGTCAACAAGAACCCGAACCTGCAATACCTGAAGGATGATCCGGATAGCCCCTATTACGAGGGTGGGGAGGATCCGTCCACCGATCCGGGAACCGGTGATGCCGCCACCGAAGAGGTGTTGATCATCGGTCCGGCTACAGAGCGCTTGTACTACTTCCATCCGGACCATTTGGGCAGTACCGCCTTCGTGACCGACGAGGATGGCGACCTGACCGAGCATCTGGAGTACTTCCCGTTTGGTGAGACCTGGGTGCAGGAGGGGGCTAAGAAGACGGATTATCTGTATACGTCTAAAGAATATGATGCGGAGACTGGGTTGTATTATTATGGGGCGCGGTATTATGATGCGCGGACTTCGATATGGGTTAGTCCGGATCCTATTTTGGCGGAGTATTTGCCTAGTGGGGATCCGAAACAGGATTCAAAGCTGCCTGGGATGGGAGGGGTATTTAATACAAAGAATTTAGCTCTAAACTCTTACGCAGCAAATAATCCTGTAAAATATAAAGATCCAGATGGAAATATACTATGGGGTGCAGTAATAGGAGCAGGTATTGAAATTGCAGCTCAATTAGCTACAGATGGTAAAGTGTCTGACTGGAAGGCAGTTGGGGTGCAAGCAGCTGTTGGTCTTGTAACAGGCGGCGTTGGTAGTGTTCTTGCCACAAAAGCTGCTCAAGGGACAATATCAGTAACAAAAGCGGTTGTTGGTACATCTGTAACTGGTGGTGTGACCAATGGTGTTGGCTCTGCGAGTAATGATCTCCTCAATGGAAAAGAGGTAGATCTTAAAAAAGCAAGTGTAGCAACAGCATTTGGTTTCGCTGGTGGATTAGTAGGTGCTAAAGCAGCGAATGCTTCCACTGCTAAATTGGAGAAGTTGTATGAAAAAGGTGGTATCTCAGCTGAAATTGCAAAAGCCACTGATAGTGCTTCTATCGGAAAAAAGGCCGAAAAAATCACGTCATTAGGGCAAGCGGCAGGTGAAGCATTACCTCAAACTATTATTTCAATAGGTCAAAAGAAAACTGAGGGTGCGCTAGAATAAACTATTATGAATAAAATCAAACAAAAGCATTTTTTACTATTTTTGAAGCTTGAAATTCAATATCTCATAGTTTCCAGTTTATTAGGTGTTACAGGTTTGCTTGCATATGATATGACGGTTGGTATAGATTTCTTTTTAGTGTTTTTTATTATAATGCAACCGTTTTTGATTTATGAATATATAAATAGAAAATAAGGAATGATCCAGGACAGCCATAACTCGAAGAAACTCTCAAATTGATTTTAAGTAGTGTTTTTGTGTTTTATCGAGTAGAGGTTTTGGTTTTCATTACTGAATGGTCGAAATACTTATAAAATTACGTTCGAAAGAGTTGTAAGGTCAATAATAACCGGGACAGCCACCACTCAAAAGATAAAAACGAGCCTTCTGTTCGATAGGGTAGAGGGCTTTTCTTTTATCCTGGATTAAAAGAGGTTGTAGTGGTGCATGAGAGACTGGTAGTAGGGGACATATATGGACACCCCATATATGTCCTGTAGTCATAGTCATAAAAAACCCGAGAACCCTGATCGGTCGTAACGGTAAGGTTATGCTCGCAGAGAAAAAAATGGCCCATCGATAGGGCCATTTTTTTGTCCGATAGATCTGTTTGCTTTGGTGTTGTGACTGTTTTATTACGGGTAGAAAATAATGTGTTGTTCAAACAATTGCGCGGTAAAAGACCAAGATGCCTATGACTGCCTACCATTATCAAGTTGTCATTCAGTGCTGTATGGTAACTGAGTAACGGCCTTTTCAACGGTAGAAGTCTTGGAAAGAATAACCGGGACATCCACCACTCAAAAGATAAAAACAAGCCTTCTGTTCGATAGGGTAGAGGGCTTTTCTTTTATGCTGGATTAAAAGAGGTGTTATGGCTTGGCGTTTTAGTGGTGCAGGTGAGGTTTATCATGGATTTTCTGCATGACAGACATAAGCGTCCCTGACAGGGGCTTATCATGATTTTTTATTCTGTAGAAGTGGTAAATGCTATGTAGGATATAGCAACCGTGATTGCCACAGCCCTTTGATGAAACTCTGCTCAAGAGATTTGTAGGCCTTTTGGATTTTCTCGACTCTTCCCATCAGCTTGGGATAGTGTTCTTTGTGTTTTCCCTTCAAGTGCTCAACAAATTCATAGGAGTCTATGCCCAAGCGTTGCAGAACGGGTGGTTCGCCGGATTCTATATAACCGCGTTTGTCTTCTCTGATTTGTCTGCCTACCCAATCTACCAGTTCGATGTAGTCCTTCAGGGTAAAGCCGATGCTGTGCTGGTGTGGGTCACGATGTTGTTGTACCAACGGCATGAGTTTTGGCGGTGGGGTTGTTAAAGTATTTTTGGCCAGTTGAGTTTTGTTCCACTGGCAGATTCGTTGCTGGATAGAGGTATAGTCACTCTCTTCCGGTGTGCTGGCCATCTTGGCACGTATGGGATTCAGGTCTACATAGCTCATACAAGTGAGGACGGCGGCTTCATCGAGCAGGGCCTGGGACTTGAAACGACCTTCCCAAAATCTGCCGGTACAGCAGTCTTCCTCGTTGGCTCGTCGCGCCAGATGTTCATTTAAACAACGCATGTACCAGGAGATGTCCATCAGGCGTTTACGCCAGGTCTTCAGTATCTTGTTGACGGCTACCTGTTCGGCCTGCGTAGTACACTCACCTCGTTGATAGCGTTCGACTAGCACGGGTAGTTTAAACAGCATTTTCCATTGGCGTATCAATGTGTCTTTGTCCCAGCCCTTGGACTTCTCCGCATCCACCCGCAAGACCAGATGATAGTGATTGGACATCACTGCATAGGCACAGATGTCGATGGCAAAGATTTTGTCCAGTTCACGAAGTCGCTCTATTACCCACTCCTTACGGTGTTCATAACTCTGGCCGCTGAAATGGTCTTCACCACAAAGAAAGGCACGCCGTACGCAACGGGCAATACAATGATAGTAAGAGGTTGCCTCCAGAGAAATGAGGCGCTTGCGGGCAACGGTCATGATGTTTTCCTCCCTGAAAACCGACATGAATCATCTTGTCAGAATAGAAGGTTGTGGTAATGTGTCAAATAGAGAGGTGAGAGTCACCGTGATTTGTGATTTGCGTGATTTTAGAAAACATCAAACACGCCTGTATAGAGCTGGAGAAATGTTTTATTCGCGGCATGAGCCTGTCTAGACGGTTGTATAGTCCTAAATGATTGTTTCGAGTCGCTTTCCCCATAGCTCTAGCGCCCCACGCTTCTCATTATCATAACCATGCCGGTCATATACAGCGGTAATGCCTGTTTCTACATGATTCAATATCTTTGATACAACGAGGCGTGGTATTCCCAATCCGGTCATATGACTGGCGGCTGTACGGCGTAAATCATGTGGGGTGAATCTGGGCAGGTCAAAATAGTCTCGATTGTTTCTTATGGAGCGGCTAATGGCCCTGAGAGTAAAGGGTTGTCCGTATCCAAAGGGGGAGGGGATAAGCCAAGTGGATCCATCCCCGTTTTCTATCAATTGATTAATGGTACGAATGGCAATTTCCGAAAGTGGGACTCTGTGTGACAGCCCATTTTTACAACGCTCGGCTGGGATCGTCCATATCGCATTTTGCAGATCAAATTCTTCCTTCCTGGCCAAGGCCAGTTCCCCCCTGCGTTGGCCTGTGATAAGTAATAATTTTAGCGCCAATTTGATTCGAATATGGGTATTGGCATCTTCCAGTCTATTCCAAAATATCCGGATCTCTTCTTCGCTTAGTACCCGGTCACGGCTGGTTCGTTTACTGGGTAACTCGATCTCCACAAACGGAGAGGTATCCAGCAGGCCTCGTCTGACACCAAATTTGAACATCTTGGACAATCTGGCATGCAGGTTATTGGCAGATATAGGACTACCCCGATCCACTACCGTATCCAGTAGGTCGATAATATCTCGACGGCTGATATCCTTGGCTTTTCTATCGGCCCAGTTGGGTATTACATCCTTATTGAGGATACGCAGGTCTTCCGCCCAGGATTTTTTCTTAATCTTGGCGTGCCGCTCGATATATTCCTCTACCAGTTCTGCAACGGTGCCGGCTTCAATTTCATCCTGTCGGAGTGTTTGGATGATTTGGCGGGGATCTTTACCTTCGTGGAGCAGAGCACGTTTCTCATTGTGTTTGATACGTGCCTCAGCGAGCGACATTTCCGGGTAATTACCCAGAGTTACTTTAACCTGCTTTCCGGTAGTTTTGTTTCGGTAGCGGGTGAACCAGGTTTTTAGACCCTTAGGGCTGATTCGGATGGCAAAGCCACTTCTGTCCGAAGAGAATATTTCATAGCTTTTCTCC
>Ga0224506_10002754_pt1 | contig 11878 bp, 12 predicted proteins | sample SF_Jan12_sed_USG_2_FD_169108 | JGI IMG/M metagenome (GOLD analysis project Ga0224506, IMG submission 169108) | Sediment microbial communities from San Francisco Bay, California, United States - SF_Jan12_sed_USGS_8_1 | ecosystem: Environmental > Aquatic > Marine > Sediment | place: USA...
ATTGTCGGACATAACCGGTATTAATCGAGTATATGACTTGCACGCGCATGTGGCGGGGGAGAATTTGATTTTGTTCATCGATGATAATGATACGCCTGTGTTGGTGGAAGACGGTGGGTTAACACCCATTAGTATCAACATACCTCCGGATTATTATGACTACCTGGCGCTTGATGGAAAATTATTTTTTAGTGAGACACGACAATCGCCGGGTTCGTCGACTCGGTTTGAATCGTCTATTGTTCAAACCGATGGTAGTCAGGATGGCACTACAATAGTTAAAACCGTAGAGAACAAATATATCAGCTTTGTTAGTTATCGATCCTTCGATGGCATCACTTTTTATATCGAAGAAACTGATGACGAAGAAGCGAATTACCAATGGCAACTATTTCAATTTGATGGTGTGAACCACCAAGCCATTACCGGTTTGCCTATTTCAAGTCGAATCAAGGAATATGTGCGCAATGATAATAACGCTTATGTGACTTTATTTGCAGACAATAACGATCCGGCACGGGATTCACAAATTTGGAAAATTAGTTCTAATTTCCAGGCCAGCTTGCTTGTGGAAATCATTTGTACGCAACAAGCGGCACAGCCACAACAGCTTGAGCTAATAAACAACAAACTATTTTTCAATGCATTTACGGATTCTTTTGGACGTGAACCCTGGGTGAGTGATGGAAGCCCAGATGGAACCCATATGTTGCTTGATGTAAGGCCGGGTAGTGAAAGCAGTATAGAATTAGATTAAAATTAGCGAATTGTTTGCGACATCTGTTTATTCTGAACAATAGGCTTTATTTTTAGTTCTATTGCTTATTTTAGAGCATCTTTTATTTATGCAACCTCACTATCATCTGAGTTGGTTTCATTTAATTGATTTATTAAGTTTGGCAAACGCATAGTGAAACTTGCACCTTCGCCTGGTTCACTATCCGCAATAATATGACCGCCTAACATTTTGCAGTATTTTTCGGTAATGGCTAGACCTAAGCCGCTGCCGCCATATTCTTGCGCGGTGTTGGCATCGCCTTGGTTGAAGACTTCAAATATTTTTTGCAATTTGTCATTACTAATGCCAATGCCAGTGTCACTTACCGTTATGATTAAAAAGTCAATATTGGCAATTGTTTTTCGATCAATTTCCAGTTTCACTTGACCATCATGTGTGAATTTAGCCGCGTTACCGATAAGATTAATCACGCATTGGCGTATTTTTCCTTCATCACTAACAAAATTTCGTCGGTCTTCAGTGTAAATATAGTATTCAAATTGATTGTTATTTTTTTCCACTAGATGATGGAGTGCTGCATAGATTGTGTTAGCGAATTGACTAATATTGATTTTTGATAAATTGGTTTCCATTTTCCCGGTTTCAATTTTTGAGAAATCCAGAACCGCATTTATCAAACCCAATAAGTGATCACCGGACATGCTAATATCTTCTAAATATTGAATGGCTTGTTGATCTTGATTTTCTTGTGCGTCAATTAATAATAAATCGCTAAGCCCTATAATGGCATTCAAGGGTGTGCGAAGTTCATGACTCATATTGGCAAGGAAAGCTGTTTTTGCATAGTTGGCGGCAATCGCACTGTCTTTGGCGGCGGTGATTTCCTGCTTGGCTAGATGCTGTTCTATCATGACGCCCACCCAACGCCCCATTAATCGTACTAATTGTAAATCTTCCGGTGTGAATGAACTGCTTCTTGGGGTGCGACTGCTAAAACTAATTGTGCCGTATATTTTTTCATTTTGCATAATCGGTGCACCAATATACGACTCGATTCCGCTTTGATGGTATTTCTCTGTGATTGCATATTCAGATTCACCAATGTGATTGATCGCCAAAGGTTGATTTTCATAATAGGCTTTTTCGCAAAACGTCAATGACAATGGTGTCGGGGCAAATATAACAATTGGATGATCCACGTCGGTGTGTGCAAGCACAATTGTGTGCGTATGCTGCGTGCCATCGATACGCGCAATTTTTCCAAGCTCTGATTGAAATAGCGCACAACCGGTTTGTAATACGACTTTGAGTTGTTCTTCATAATCAATTCCTGGTGTGGTCGCTGCCTGATATAAGGCTTTAATTCGTTCAGCATGATATTGCGCTTTTTCTTCTGCCTGTTTGCGCGTGGCGACTTCACGTTTTAATTCAGTTTGTGAATGTTTCAAATTTTGATTTAAACGAACTAAGTAGAAAAATGTCAGTATGAATAAAAGACAAGCTACGGATATTAGCGCAATTCGCCAACGGTAAAAATGAAATATAGTCGTCCAGGACATTGAGTGTTCGCTATAGGGACCCACATTCAGTTGTCGCATGAGTGCATGTACAGGTCCATAATCCAGTGGCACGGTCCAACCATGATAACGTCCCTGAACAGCGGCGGGATGAGTGGCCGGCAATTGTAATAGCGCAATAGCTACTTGTTGCGCCAAATCATCTGGTGTGTGTTCCAAAGTGGCGAGTGGCCATTCTGGATAGAGTTTTGTGCTTAATAAAAATGGAAATCCGGGGTGAGTCTGAGTATTTAATATTCGAATTTGATTCAAATCGATTAATCCGTTATTTGACATATTTTCCAACACATGGGTGCGTACCGTGCCCGCATCAGCTTCACCTTTTAGCACAGCAGTTACGATTTGATCCTGAGGAAAACCGACAAAACTCAATTGGGAAAAATCGTCTTTGTTAACGCCGTGTTGCAATAGCTCGAATTGCGCCATCCACCAGCCGCCGAACGCGTTGGGATGTACTGCCATAAAGTGTTTACCTTGCAAATCTTCAAAATTTTGTATGTGACTATTTGATTTGCGGGTAAAAATCACTGCGCCAAAACGTGTGTAGCCCTGGCTTAAGCGCTTGTTTTTTAGGGTTAGAATTCGTGTTATGCGATATTCATTTTCTAGGCTTGCATAGGAAGCGGGATTGGTCAGTAAGAAATGAATATGCTTGGATTTCACTGACAATGAGACATTATTATTGCTCAATGGAATGATATTGAAATGATAACCAGGGATATGTTGTTGTAAATATTCAGCTGTTGGTGTCCAGCGTTCGATGGCTTGTGCTTTGCCACGAAATGCCAATACACCAATATTAACAAAGCGTTCATTAGCCATCACTAGTGTAGGCAACAGCCAAAGTGAGCCACCAAAAACAATGGTAATTATTGTATAACCTAAGGTTTTATAAGCGATTTTAAGCATATAACGGTATCGACGCTACTACCCAAGACTTGATATGGAATCGATCTTAGTAAAAATTTTTTGCGCTGGTATTTGCCATATTTGAATCTATACTGTATTCTTATACAGTGCTGTATAAAGAGTCAGGAGGGTTTATGCAACAATTAACAGATCGTCAAATGGAAGTGCTTGAAATGATTAAGAATTATATCGAGGAGCATGGGGTCCCTCCCACTCGCGCAGAAATGGCGAACGAGTTGGGGTTTCGCTCACCCAATGCCGCCGAAGATCATTTGCGCGCACTCGCACGCAAAGGCGCCATCGAAATGTTGCCGGGTGCTTCACGCGGTATTCGAGTAGTGGCCACTGAAGACGATTGGGGACTTCCACTAATAGGTCGGGTTGCAGCCGGTAGTCCGATTTATGCCGAGGAGCATATCGACGACTGGTATCCCATGACTGCCGATATTTTTAAGCCTACGGCTGATTATTTATTGCGCGTACAAGGAATGAGTATGCGTGATGCCGGTATTTTTGATGGCGATTTACTCGCTGTGCATAAAACCAAACGTATACGTAATGGCCAAATTGTCGTAGCGCGGCTTGAAGATGAAGTTACGGTCAAACGCTATGAGAAAAAAGCCAACACGGTTTATTTGCATCCAGAGAACCCGGATTTTTCGATTATTGAAGTTGACTTAAGCACACGTGCTTTGAGTATTGAAGGCGTAGCCGTTGGTGTATTGCGCCTAGGAGGTTTGTAATGAATAAGGTGCATAAATTTCAATCTCAGTTTAATGCCGCTGGTGTGTGGCGGGCACAAGAACAAGATAAAAGCACGCAGCCGAGCGTCGCGTCACAGTACGCTAATTTGGATGCTGCTTTGCCTGGTGGAGGCTGGCCTCAAGGCGCGATTACCGAAATTTTGTGTAGTCAGGAAGGTATTGGCGAATTGCGTTTAGTAATGGCGGCTTTGGCTCAACTTAGTCATGAAGGGCGTTGGTTGACCTGGGTAGCGCCGCCGTATGTACCTTATGCACCTGCACTTGCTGCTCATGGCGTGGATGTGTCCAAAATATTAGTGGTTCACGCCAAAGCCCACGACGATATGTTATGGGCCGCCGAACAAGCCTTGCGTTCCGGTACCTGTGGCGCCGTGCTCATGTGGGTGCAAAATATTAAAGACCGACAATTGCGTCGCTTGCAACTGGCAGCGAAAGAGGGTGGTAGTTTGGGGTTGTTGTTTCGCCCCAGTTGGAGCGCAGAGCAGGCTTCACCTGCCGTTGTTCGAGTGCAATTACATGGCACACAAGAAGAATTGCAACTGGATATTATTAAACGCCGCGGCGCTTGGCCGACGGGTCCGATTCACTTGGATAATAAACAATTTGATGCTTAAGCTCGGTTAATGAACTGAGATTAGTCGTTTATTGTAATAGCACATAATGATTAATGCTGCTGACCGATCGATTTATTGCTCAAGCGCTTTAAGTAAGTAGTTTTGATGTTGGTTGCGTTAAAACAAAAGAAAATAGAGTGAGATAATATACCTCGTCGTGGTTTGCCATTATTTGGCGTATCTGTAGGTATCTAAGCATAAGTGATACGACTTGAGTCGGAGCGGTAAAGCTTTTTTGGGTGATCACTGGCGATACGGAAGCATAACTTATCAATCAAATAACAAATACGGACATGGATGTCTGTTAAAACAGGCTAGGCATAGTCAGGAAATAATAATAAATGCCATGCAAGGCCGCTGCACATTGAGGTGCCAAGTGAGTTGTTATACGTGTTGTAGTGAGTGTTTTATCGAATGATATTTACGAGTTTTGACATACGAGCAAGACGTGGCTAAAGAATATTTACGAAAGCTAGATATTTTACTCGCCAACTTTTATTGGTAAAAGAAACTGATTTTTCTTTTAGAAATAGCAGTGGCTCATCGGCAATTGAGATTGAATAGCAATTTAATCAGCAGGGACACAAAATAATTGAAGTCTCGAATAATTGCTAACGAGCTTGTTCCATTCTTGCTAGCGTTGTTATTGTTTGCAGGCCGCTCATGTCAGATTGAACCTGGTTTTTTCAGAAATTAAACAATCCGTCAATCATCCATATGACACGAGAAGTGTTTAATCAGGGTGTTTGTTTTAGGTTTGTGCTCGCATGTTTAATGCATAGCGCAATAAAATCAACCTCAACTACATAAAAAATCATGGCCTTGTGTTTAAGTTTATATTTTCCTTTTTTGCCACTCGAAATATTTACCCGTGGGCAAATCGATTCATCGCAAGCCAGTGTGGTTACCAGCTTGCAGCGAGGCCAGCCATGGGTGCATCTCGCCAGTGAACAAGCCTTGCAGCAGGGCGTGACGCCGGGCATGGGGTTATCGGCTGCGCAAGCTTTGGTCGATTCTTTACACAGTTTTGAACGTGACCTGGATCGAGAGCTGGAAACGCTGCATCATATCGCGGCGTGTGCGTATCAATATTCTTCCTGGGTGAGTTTGCAGGGAAGCCAAGCGATTATTTTAGAAATCGAAGGCAGTTTGCGTTTATTCGGTGGAGAAAAAGTTTTTTGGCAAAAGCTAAAGAAAAGTATTAACGCCTTAGGTTATCAATTGCAGTCGGCGGTTGCACCCACCCCCTTAGCAGCTTATTTGCTGGCGCGTTGGCAACAACAGTATTGGTTAAGCGACAAGGATGAGATGAAAAATTATATGAGCCGGTTACCGTTGGCTGCATTGGAATTGACGCCCGAAGCGCACAAACAATTGCAGGGATATGGAGCGAAAACGCTGGCGGATATTTTACGTTTGCCGCGAGGCGGTTTAATTAAACGCCTCGGGGCAGCAACCATCAATTATCTTGATCGGATATTAGGTGAACAAGCCGATCCTCGTGAAACCTTTGAATTACCCAAATATTTCAAACAAAGCTTTGATCTGGTGAGTGAGACCGATAATACCGACACTTTATTATTCGTTGGTCGACGTTTATTGGTTTCATTGGAAGGTTTTTTACGCAGTCATGGCGCAGGAGCGCAGCAATTTTATTGGCGTTTACAACATCAGAACCAAGCGGATACACAATTTGTTTTGCGCACTATTGGCATCACTCGTAGTGTGCAACACCTGCAACAATTACTACAAGAGCGTCTGCAAAATCTGCAGCTCAAGGCGGCTTATACCAGTGTGAGTTTGCGAGTGCGACAGATCCAGCCTTTTGATGAGCAAAGTGAGGATTTTTGGCAAAAACAATCAACAAGCGATGACGCCAACTTATTACTTGAGCGTTTACAAAATCGACTCGGTCAAGAAGCGGTTCAGGGCTTAAGCGTGTGGGCTGACCATCGGCCGGAACGCGCCAGTCGTTTTTGTCGTATCGGCGAAAAAACCGCCGTGCAAGCACCTATCTTAGTGCGGCCTCTATGGTTATTGCCGACGCCAAAAATATTACAAATGCAGCAAGGTCTGCCGGTATATCGTGGGCGCTTACAACTTAGGCGTGGCCCAGAGCGCATTGAAACCGGTTGGTGGGATGGTTATGATGTGCGACGGGATTATTATATTGCTCATAACCCCAAAGGCGAATGTTTATGGATTTTTCATACCAGCAAACCCAAACCGTGTTGGTATTTACATGGCATATTCGCTTAAATATGCAAGAATACTTGATGTATTAGTTGTTCCTATTCAATAATGATTTAAGACATTGGTTTTATGTCTGTAGCAAGGCAGCATAGATAGGCAATCAATAGCTAAATCAAACCAATTAAGACACTAGCGTTAAGCAGGACTATGGCCGAACCATTTAAAAATTTTATTAATCCATCCGTCATTAAAACCATGGCCAATTGTTTTAAAAAAAATTGGTCAACATTTGATACCCAGGGTTTTATCAGCGATGCCAGTCGAAACCTAGAGCAATTGGAACTGAAAGCACGCACTGACCGGCTGACAGACACCATGAGTCACTATTTACCACAGGCATTTGCGCATAGTTGTGAAATTATGCTGGCGAGTTTGGCACCTCCCTTAGATGAGAAAATTTCAGCGACAACCGCCAATAGTAATTCAATTTCAGGTTGGCCAGTGATTGCGTTGACCAACTATGTGGCGAAACATGGGCAAGCGCATTTTGACTTATCGATGGAATCCTTAAAAGAAATGACAAAGCGATCGACATCTGAATTTGCGATCAGGGAATTCATACTTCAACAACCCAATAAAACGCTGGAAACACTGCATTCATGGACCAAGGATCATGATCACCACGTTCGTCGTTTAGCCTCAGAAGGCTGTCGACCGCGCCTGCCTTGGGGTAATCATTTAAAGTGTTTTATTGACAATCCAGAGCCGGTGATTGACATACTGGAAAAATTAAAAGATGACAAACAAGAATATGTGCGCCGATCGGTTGCTAATAATTTAAATGATATAGCCAAAGACCATCCCCAACGAATTATCAAACTTGCTAGAACGTGGTTGCAAGATGCCAGTAACGAACGTCAAAAACTAATCCGTCACGCTTGTCGAACATTAATAAAAGCAGGCGATCAACAAATATTTTCAGTTTTTGGCTATCAAGCACCAAAACTAAAAGCCCGTTTAGAGATCTTGACGCCAACGATCAACTTAGGCGATGTGTTGCAGTTTAATTTGCAAATTGATTCTCAAGCAAAACAAACTCAAGCACTCATTATCGATTTTATTATTCATTTTCGTAAAGCCAATGGTTCAAGTTCAAAAAAAGTATTTAAGTGGCGTGAAGTCAAATTGGCTGCCAATTCAAAAATTGAACTGAGTAAAGGCCAAAGCATAAGAAAAATCACGACACGTAAGTATTATTCAGGTGAAAATTTACTGGAAATCATGATTAACGGTCAATGTTTAACCAAACAAACATTTGACTTAATGGTCACAAATGATAATGATTAAAACACCCGATGAATGGGAACAAGCCTAAGCTATGTTATGATTTAATCATTCGATGAGATACCAGTAGATTGTTATGAGTGAATTAGAAAAGACCATTTTTCAACTGGAAGAAAGATTACTTCTACCAGAGGTGCGTAAGAATCGTGATCGAATCAATCAATTATTGGCGCCGGAGTTTGAGGAGTTAGGCAGTAATGGGAAGCTCAATTCCCGGGATGCCGTATTAGATTGGTTGCTTAATCATGAATTAGATACTCGCTGGCAGTTAAGCCAGTTTCGTATTCGTCAGCTAACTAGTGATATAGTATTGGCGATTTATCATGCAAAAAAAATTCAAATCGATTCAGCACAATCACACGGATCGATGCGTAGCTCTCTATGGCGCTGTGTTAACAATGAATGGAAAATGATTTTCCATCAAGGTAGTAAAATAATCTAAGGTGAAACGCTAAGTTTTTCTATCGCTTAGCAAATTTAACATAGGAATAATGGAAAATGGAATTCCCGACAATAAAAACCCCGCGCTTAGAACTCAAGCAACTCAATGAGTCGCATAGTCATGATATCTTGCAGCTATTTGCAGACGAATTGCTGGTCTAATATAATAAATTGGAGCAATATAATAGGCTAGAACAAGCCAAAAAGTTAATTAAAAATTTTCAACAACGTTTTAATGAGGCCAGCGGAATTCGCTGGGAAATATTTTTTTCAAACCCTAAGTCAAAGCATCGGTACTTGCGACTTTAAAACCGGGAATCAGCATAGTCATTGGGCTGTGATTGGTTATGATTTAATTCCCGAATACTGTGGGCAGGGATTTATGCATGAAGTATTAGCGAATGTGATTCAAATGGCTTATCAATATGAAATACCGTTTGGTCAATTGAATCGTATTCAAGCTGATACCATGCCGGGCAATATTGCATCTGAAAATGTATTAACAAAATTAGGATTCCATTAGGAAGGCACCCGGCGTCAAAGTGGTTACTGGAAAAACCTATATCATGATTTAAAATGTTTTTCTTTATTAAAATCTGAATTAGATTTTCAGAAACTCAAAGATAATATTTTGCAAAGCACTGATTAACTAACATAGAAAAGAATCTAACGCATGACCGATAATTCAGCTAAACGATTACATGATGTATTTTTTTATGGCTTGTACATGGACCCTGACATACTTAGGCAAAAAAATGTAGAACCTCGCCATCCACGAAAAGCCGTGGTCAAGGATTTTGTATTACGTATTGGCAACAAGGCCACCTTATTACGTTCGCCCGGTGATCAAGCGGTTGGTATGGTTTATTCGTTAACACACCAGGAAATCGACTCACTTTATTGGGGTGCTGGTCTAGACGAATATGCGGCTGAAGCTTTGATTGTTAATATTGGACAAGCACAAATACCTGTGCTGTGTTGTAATTTAATTCAAGCACCGGATACGACTGAATCAAATGCTGAGTATGAGGCGAAATTAAAACAGGCATGGCATGATCTGGATTTGTTTGTTTAAGAAGATAAGGTGTACATGAACGCAGCCCAGCTAGAAACAATTATCACAAAATTGCCAGCGGCCAAACTCGACTACCCCTTTGGGCCGGATGTGAGAGTGTTTAAAGTAATGGGGAAAATGTTTGCATTAATCTCGGCGAATAATATAACGACACGCATCACCTTAAAAGCGCATCCCGCAGATGTTGAAATTTTAACGTCGCAGTTTGAGTCTATACAACCGGGTTATTCTATGAATAAACGACATTGGATAACAATTTTCCTCGATCAGAATTGTCCTATATCATTATTGCCCGATATGATTCAGAATTCGTATGATTTGGTTGTGGAGAAACTAGCTAAACGTGATCAAATGCAATTGACTCAGTTGTGAACTAAAAGTATAGGCTATAGAATGGATTTGATTTTTGAGCAAGAAGAGGTTAAACAGAAATTTTTGCAATATCCCGATGGGGTTCGTGAAAAAATGCTTTATTTACGGTCTCTTGTTTTTGATACGGTGGCTGAAAATTCAGAATTAGGTCCCATACAAGAAACCTTGAAATGGGGTGAGCCAAGTTATTTATGTAAGAACGGAAGCACGCTACGCATGGATTGGAAATCAAAACAAATCGATCAAGTTGCACTCTATTTTCATTGTCAAACGAACCTCATAGAAACGTTTAGAGAAATTTACACCAATGTTTTTCATTTTGATGGCAAACGTGCAATCATTTTCCAACTTGATCAAACGATACCAGAAAACGAAATCAAACAATGTATTAAAATGGCACTTAACTATCATAAAATTAAACATCTTCCTTTATTGGGTGCGTAGACGTTTGCAGAATGAATCAAATGACAATGACACAAGCAACAGAAGCGGATGAAACATGGCTTTTTGATTTATACCAGCGCTGTTTAAAATCGTATATTGAATCAACCTGGGGTTGGGATGAGGTCGTTCAAAAGCAGTATTTTTTAGGTCCTTTACATCCGAGTTTGTTTAAAATTATTAGTGTTCAGCAACAAAACGTGGCCGTCTATTTAGTGAAACAAAAAAATGATCATATTTGGCTTGAAATGTTATTGGTAGAGCCAGCATGGCAACGCAAGGGCATTGGTTCCTTTGTCATGGAAGAATTAAAACAACAGGCTAAACAGCAACAACAATCGATTAAACTAAGTGTGATTAAGGTCAACCCAGTGATTGGATTTTATAAAAAACACGGGTTTACAATCATTGCTAGAGATGACGCGACTTTTCAATTATGTTGGCCATAACTTTTAAACAGAGCCTTTCTAAAACAGAAACACCAGGATTGTTATGAATCTTAATCAAATTACGTTACCTGCGATCGATGTAGAAAGTTCGGTACGGTTCTATAAAACGATGGGCTTTGAGCAAATTGTTGCTGACGATGGCTATGCTCGATTTATATGTCCTGAAGGAGATACAAGTTTTTCAATTCATGCAGTCAAAACATTGTATCCAGAAAATGAAATGATTGTTTATTTCGAGTGCCAGCAGTTGGATGAAACCGTTACTAAGCTTAAAAGCCTAGGTGTGGCGTTTGAGCAAGAACCCGTAGTGCAAGCTTGGTTATGGCGCGAAGCGTATTTACGTGACCCAGCAGGCAATCGTTTATGCTTATATTCTGCGGGTGACAATCGCAAAAATCCGCCCTGGCGATTACCCAAGAAACCTGCATCCGGCTAAAAAATAGAGTACAATCATCAGCCGATTCATGCAGAGAGTATTCAAATGATTGTTGACTTAATTCGCCATGGTGAGCCTGTTGGAGGTAAGAAATATCGTGGCCAATTGGATGACCCCTTAAGTGATAAAGGCTGGCGGCAAATGCGACAGGCGATTGAGGGGCATCAGCCTTGGGATGCGATTTATAGTTCTGATTTAAGTCGTTGTGCTGAGTTTGCCAACGAAGTTGCAACCCACTTAAACCTACCGTTAAGTCTGCATGCCGAATTTCGCGAAATTGGTTTTGGAGAATGGGAAGGCAAAACCGCTGCTCAATTACAAGCAGAGGATGAAGAAACTTTATTTCGTTTTTGGAGTGATCCCTTGAATAACCGTCCACCAGGAGCAGAAGCTTTATTGGATTTTCAAAGCAGAATTGTATCCGCTTGGACGGAGGTGATTAGTCAAAACCAATATGAACATGTGTTGGTCGTTGGACATGCGGGCATGATGCGCATGATTATCAGTCATGTTTTACGCATGCC
>Ga0224506_10002755_pt1 | contig 11875 bp, 7 predicted proteins | sample SF_Jan12_sed_USG_2_FD_169108 | JGI IMG/M metagenome (GOLD analysis project Ga0224506, IMG submission 169108) | Sediment microbial communities from San Francisco Bay, California, United States - SF_Jan12_sed_USGS_8_1 | ecosystem: Environmental > Aquatic > Marine > Sediment | place: USA...
CTGTAAACATAAATAAAAAAATCATTTTTTTACTGAAAACAAGCATCAAATACACTATTACAAAAATGTATTCTCTTATTAGTAGACTACTCCATGGATGTTTTACTAAAAAGTATATACCCAAAATGAGCGAAAACCCCAAAACCATTAGAAGAAGTATTATAATAGTTGGCATTAAGAGCTATAGGGCCAACAGGGCTATGAAAAACTAAAGAAAAAGTTGAAGCTAAAGAAATTTCATTTGCATCAAATTTTGAGATTATAGCATTTTGATTATTGCCAGATATAATCTTGTTGATGGGCATGAACGCATATCCCTCTAATCGGGCATCGAATTTTTTATTAATACTAAAAACATTTCTAATACCTACTGAAGCATAATTGTAGGCTCTTAACTCATCAATAAATAGCGTTTTACTATCCTGTAAAGGATAAAATGCAGGAGTATTAATAATAGTACTTTTATAATTAGACATTGATAAAGAATTAGAAACATGACCTTCTAATAAATAACCTATAGAATAACTTTTACTCAACTTTATATAATGCTCAAACCTCAGTTTCATCCTATACCAATTATAGTAATCCGTTTGTATATTTTCTAAAACGGAAGTACTTCCGGGGGTGTATATTTCTTTTAGTTGAAAACCATCAGCAGTAATATATCCCAAACGACCCTTAGAGGCATAAGTTGGCCGGTCTAGGGTATTCATGGAAAATGAAAACCCTGCCCTTACACCACTAATAAGTTGTTCATCAAGCGTATCAGTTGAAATAAGCACATTATTGTTACTAAAATGGTTTACGTTATTGATGATATGACCAGAAAGTAATAATTGGTATTGTTTTCCAAATGGCATACCAATATTCAAACCGTATTTACGGTCGGTAAGGTTGTAAATAGTCACTGGATGATTATCCTGTAGAAATAATTCATTTACAGAGGTGTAATTCCAATTGTTATATAGCGTTTCTGGTTCTAAATATATTGGTTTAGCTGTAGGTAGTAAAAAACGTGTGTTGAATTGTACCGACCTATGAAAACTACTTGTGAAAAGATTTAGGTATGTTTTGGTGAAATATTTATTGAATCGATAATGTTTCAACCCCAAATAAACATGTCCTACGTTTCGGGAAGCTACTAACCCACCAAGCTGGACATTAAAAGTATTGCTAGGTCTTCCATATAAATGAAGAACAAAACCATCAAGTTCATTGCTGTAGATAATTTCAGGGTATATTGTTTTAAAATATTCTTCAGAAACTAAACGATAGTACCCCCTTTTAATATCTTCCAGACTTAAAAAGTCTCTTTTTTGAAACTTAAAAGCTCTCTCAATAAATATTTTTTGTCTATCGGTAAAGTTGTGCAACTCTATTGATTTAAAAACAAATGGTTTTCTATTGCTGTTGAATGTAATCCTTGATTTACTTAATTGTTCAACTGATGTTCTTCGATCAATTTTTGCTTTAATTTCATCCATTTTTCTCATTGTAGCGATATACCCACTATCAATCATCGCTTGTGAATTGCTGAAATTAAGAGATGAAAATTCTGAAACATCTGGTTGGATGTAGACATCTAAAGAATCTAATTGGCTAGACTCTGAGTTATCCAGTAAAGTATAAATTAATGCATCGCTAATCAGGTCATCGTCTTTATCATAAGGATATTTTTCGAATGCCTTTCTTGAAACATTCACTCCAATAATTATGTCGGGGTCAAAAACATTTTGAGCTACATCCACTGGAAAATTGTTGTAAAGCCCTCCATCAAAAAGGTATTTATTATTCACTTTAATAGGTCGGTAAAATTGCGGAGCAGAAAAAGAAACCCTAACAGCGCTTCCTAAAGAACCGCTATCAATTACTTCAGAATTTTGAGTAAAAATATCAGATGCCACAGCTCGAAATGGAACATATAAACTATCAAAATTGTAATTAGAAATTTCTGATTGACGGGAAAACCGTTCTGCAAGAGCAAAATTAATAGCTAGATCACTCACCAATGTGGAGTTAATAGTGGATGAAAAAAGTGAATCCAAAGAAAAGTCTAAATTAATCCATGAAGGACCTCCGTCTTCATCATTAAAATGATAATTGTTTTCCAAATGGATATCGCCTTTAACCCAACTTTGAAAATTTCTTGAGCTAATTAAAGAATCAATTTCTCTAGCAGAATACCCTGCGGCATAACAGCCACCTACAACACTTCCCATTGAGGTTCCTACAATATAATCGATAGGAATATTGTTTTCTTCTAACGCTTTAATTACACCCACATGTGCAATCCCTTTTGACCCACCACCACTTAGTACAAGTGCTACCTTTTGAGCAAAAATAAAAGTGCTCGAGAACATCAAAAAAATATAAATTATAACTCGTGGCAATGAAAGTAGGGTTAGTTGCTATATAACAACACTTGTGCAATAAAAATATTGTACTTATTAGTGTTTCTCTAAATATGTAGAGGTTGTTATTGACGTTTATTACTTAATATAACAAAAACTAACCATATTCATTACTATCTACTGATATTCAAAAGGATAATTTTGGTTTAACCTTTAGTTGTAATGTCAGCTCCAAATGGCACAAGTGATAATGATGCTAGTTTTACATGTTGAATAGCAAAAGGAATCCCTACAATAGATATAGCACATATGAGTGCAAAAACCAGATGTGTAATGGCTATTTCAATTCCTGCAAAAAGAATCCAAATAATGTTCATAATAATACTTAAACAACCACTAGAACGTTCTCCATGTTTAATGTTATATCCAAATGGTGTTAATGCTACTACTGCCATTTTCATGGTTTGAATTCCAAACGGAATACCAATAATTGTCACGAAAAGTATTAGACTTCCAAAAAGATAAAGTAGGAAGATAATAAAGCCTCCAAGTATCATCCAAAGTAAATTCCCTATTGTATTCATGCTATGTTAATACGATAAAATGATTAACAAGATGTGTTTTTAGGATAAATTATCTGATGTTTCGTAAAACAAATATTGTCTTTGACAAATCAGGGCTAGGCAGGTTTATAATTACCTAAATTGTTCATGTTTATCAATAAATAATAAGGCTCTGAATTATTTTCAGAGCCTTATTTACATTTTGCCTCTATGAAGTAATTTACTTCCCTTTAAACGCATCTACCTTTGATGCTGATTCTACCTTCGGAAATACGTTATCTTCCACATTTGTATCCGCAGTTTCTAAATGAGGGTCAAGAACAATATTCGTCACTTCTTTATCGAACATAAATACTTTACTTACCTCTTTTTCATTGTACCTCCAGATTTCAGCAGGGATACGCTCAATCTGCTTGCTTCCATCTGTAAAAGTAAACTCAATAATAAGTGGCATTACTAATCCCCCTACATTTTTGAATTTAATTTCATACATATTTTTACCTGCTAGTTTAGCGCGAATGGCATTGTCGTCAACTCTGTTTTGAAACTCACCATAAAAGCGAGGATCAGTATCAATTACAGTAATTTCTTTAGGCCCATTACTGAAATCCGTAGCTTTACCACTTTCATTAGAAGCATTTAAATCTCCTTTTTTAACTTTTTTGGTTTTCTTTTCTTTGTCTACTGTTGTTTCCTTAAGTCTAAACCATTTCACTTCATCTACAGCAATATCTACATTATCAACCGAGTAAAACCACCCTCTCCAAAACCAGTCTAAATCTACAGCAGAAGCATCTTCTAATGTTCTGAAAAGATCTGCTGGAGTAGGACTTTTAAATGCCCAACGTGTAGCATATTCTTTAAATGCTTTATCAAATAGTTCAGGACCCATAACGGTTTCCCTAAGAATATTCATAGCAGCAGCAGGTTTGCCATAGGCATTATTCCCAAACTGCAGAATTTGCTCAGAGTTGGTCATTATTGGACGAATAAAAGATTTATCTCCTTTCATATAATTTACCATTGACGTTGCAGGCCCTCTTCTAGAAGGAAAATTCTCATAATTTTCCACTTGCGTTCTATATTGAACAAATGTGTTTAACCCTTCGTCCATCCATGTCCATTGTCTCTCATCAGAATTAATAATCATTGGGAAGAAATTATGTCCTACCTCATGAATTACTACGCTTATCATTCTGTACTTCGTTCTATCAGTGTAGGAACCATCTTTGTTTGGTCTACCAAAATTGAAGCAAATCATAGGGTACTCCATACCAATTGAAGCTCCATGTACAGAAATAGCAACTGGATAAGGGTAATTTATCGTATATTTAGAATATACTTCTAATGTATTTTTTACTGCTAAGGTCGATTCTTTCTCCCAAAGTGGATTTCCTTCTTTTGGATAGTAACTCATAGCTAAAGGTGTTTTATCTCCTATTTTCACAGCTTGAGCATCCCATATATACTTTCTTGAAGATGCAAATGCAAAATCTCTTACATTTTGTGCTTTATAAGTCCAAGTACTTTTACTTGTCGATTTTGTTTTCTCTTTAATTTCGGCTTCTGCCTGAGTTACAATAACTACAGGTTTGTCAAATGAAGTTTTAGCCTGTTTAAATCTGGCTAGCTCTTGTGACGTTAACACCTTTTGAGGATTTTGCAAAACTCCTGTAGCTGCTATAATATGATCGGAAGGCACTGTAATATTCACCTCAAAATCACCAAATGTTAAGGCAAACTCGCCTCTTCCTAAAAATTGTTTGTTTTGCCAACCATTTACATCATCATATACTGCCATGCGTGGATACCACTGGGCGATAGTGTAACTATAATTGTCGTCCTCTGGGAAGTATTCATAACCTCCTCTACCACCTAATTTCATGCGATCATTTATATTCCACCACCAATCGATAGAAAAAGTATATGTTCCCCCTGAGGTGATAGCTGAAGGCAAATCAATGCGCATCATCGTTTTATTAATGGTATATGTCAACGCTTTACCATTAATATCTTTTACTGCTGTAATTTTAAAACCACCATCATAATCTGAAGGTACTCCTGGAAAAAATTTTGCAGGAATAGAGTCTTGAAGAGTAGAAGGTCTTGTTTTTATGGTGTTGGTTTCCTTTTCACGAACATTCTGATCAAGTTGTATCCACAAATAAGTTAGTTTATCTGGAGAGTTGTTGGTATATGTTATCGTTTCCGAACCTTTAATTGTTTGCTTGGCATCATCCAGCTCCACATCAATTTTGTAGTCAGCTTTTTGCTGCCAATAATTCTCTCCAGGGGCTCCCGATGCCGTCCTGTAACTATTTGGTGTTGGCAAAGCAGTGCCTAATTGTTCAAACTTCTGCTGCCAACCCTGATCTTCCTGCGCATATGTTATAAGAGCCACTGTAGCTCCTAATACTATTAAAAGTAATTTTTTCATCATAATTTAAATTTTAATTATTACCAATAGGCTTTTTCCATCATCAGCATTATTGCAATTCCTGCTACTGCTGAAGAGATTACTAATTTCCAATCACGTTGTTTAACATTAAAAAAAAGTGCAATAATAGATGTAGTTATTAAAAATACAAGTACTATTATTATTTGACCTATTTCCAAACCGATATTAAAAGCGAGTAATTCAACCACTACATTACTTGATTTACCTAATAGACCTTTTAAAAAATTCGAAAATCCTAACCCATGAATTAAACCAAAAAATAACCCAAATACATAGTTAGTCTGAACTTTATTTTTGGAATATGTTTTTCCTTTACGTACAATATTAGAAAATGCTGTAATAAATATGGTAATAGGAATTAAAAATTCAATAAGTTCGGTATCAAGATTTACAACATTAAAAACCGATAATGCCAGCGTAATGCTGTGCCCTATAGTAAATGCAGTTACTAAAATCAACACTCTTTTCCAATCAGCAAAACTATATATTGCACATAATGCAATTACAAAAAGAATATGATCATAACCATTTACATCAAGAATATGCTCAAAACCTAATTGAAAATAAACAGAAAATGTTGACATGCGTATTATTGGTAAAAATAAGTGCTAATATTAACACATTAATTTTTAATAGAACATAATTCTTATGCGAAACAGGTTATTGATCGGATTAGCGGTAATGATATTACTAACATCCTTCCGCCACCCAATGCACGTAAGTGTAACCGAAATTGAAATTGATACTACAGAAAAATCATTAAAAGTGATTACACATATTTTCATGGATGATATTGAAAAAAGTTATCGAACAGTGAAAAAAAACAATGAACTAGATATTACTGATGAAAAAGTAAAGCCTGATTTTAAAAATTTTCTTGAAAGTTATTTTCTGAAAAATATAGTACTTTCTGTAAATGGTAAAATGGTAGAAGTTACATTTTTAGGGTATGAGGAAGAAGGTGATGGCTTGTGGTGCTATTTAGAAGCTGTAAAAGTGAAAAAGGTAAAAACACTAGAAGTGAAAAACACTATTTTAATAGATGAATTTGAAGATCAGGCAAATTTGGTTCATGTAGAAAAAAACAAGAAAATAAAGAGTGCAAAATTAGATCGAAAAACCACAAAACGTTTATTTGTGATAGAAGAGTAGGGGGTTAGGTTTTATCCACCAATACTACTTTTGCTTTATCAGCTTTTACAATTGCTTTTCGGAAATTCCGAAACTCATTATACTGTGACTTATCAAAAGTTCCTTTATTCAACTCTAATTTTCTAACAAGAATCATTTTATCACTTTCCACAAAAATTTCATTAGAATATTTTCCAAATGGTGTATCAAGGTTGATAGGGTCAGGGGCAAACTCTATATGATAATTTTCAGGTAAGGTGAAAATGACTGAGTCCTGATCATAGTATTCATTTTCGAAATAAAGATCAAACTGTCTGTTTTCATTTTTAGGAGGTGTTTTGGATAATTTATTGAGTACATTAGGTTGAATAAATAAACGTTTCCCACTATTGGAGGCCATCTTATGTATCTCTATTTCCATTGTTTGAGTAATTTCAGGTATCTTTTTTTTATCATAAACTAAATCAAGAGATTGAATGTTAAAATCTGAAATCTGGGTGTTTTTTAAGACCCATTTTTTCTGTTCCTCATTTCCTTCACTTATTATACCTGTAACCCTTTCAGACTGAAGACCAGAATATTTGATTTTTGTAGCTACAGTTGCAGATCCGTTTGGATTAACAATCACTTCCGCAGTTGTAATTTGAGAGTTGTCTTTTTTAGTATATACAGGTGTATGCACAACTTTGCCGCCATCATCAGTTACCAATAAAACGTCTCGGTCTCCAGTAAATGAACCTGCATACCCAAAAGGATTAGTTTGGCTTGTACATTCTAGCCAAACTGTATCTCTTTCTGCTGGCACACATAATATTACATGATTAAATGCATTATAAGCAAAGTCAGTATATAATGATCTAGGATTATCTCCAGCATCAACTATAGTATAATATGATTTTACTCCTATTGAACTCAATAATGATTTTGTGTAATTTGAAAGAGCTTTACAATCACCATAACCTAACTCATCTACAGTTGAGGCGGGAAAAGGCTGCCAACCTCCTATTCCTAATTGAATACTAACATATCTAGTTTTGTTTTGAACATATTCATAAACAATTTTAGATTTTTCTTCGATGGTCTTTGAGTTTTTTGTCAAACTACTAATTTCACTTATTGTAGAGGGAGATAACTCTCCTCTTCCCTTATTTAATAATAGCTGCCATTTTCCATAAGATTCCCATGTACTCATATCACCACTGTATTCATCATAAGTAAATTGACTAGGCGAGAAGATGACCGTAGGATTTACAGATCGAAAACCTTTACTATAGGGCTCATAACTTATTCCTCTAATATTTTCAAAATTAAAGGTAATATTAGTTATACCATCTTTTTCTTCTTTGGTTACTAGGGGAGTACCATTAATTATTTTATAGTTAGGTAAAAGATTAGTGGGAGATATTATACTATAACTTGATTGTATCATGCTTTCGTCTCCACCAGTAAGCGCATAAAAATTAGGAATAAAGAATAGTGATTTGAATTCCAGTTCATATTCTATTTCTACAAAATAAGGAAAGTTTTTTTGAGTCAAATTAGCAATTTTAACACGATCATCTTCATAGAGGCTAAAGTTTGAAATAGCACTTTGATCATTCATACTTCCTTTATTAATTGACTCAAGTGTATTCCCAAGAACATCATATGCCTGACCTTTAAAACGTCTGATTTTGACCCTATCATCATAATACAATCTTTCATAAGCTAAATGTGCTCCGTCTTTGTTTAAAATAGCAAAAGTCTGTTTTACTATATAAGATGCGTTTTTTTGATCTGTGATATTAAACTCTTGATGACTTTTTATTACCACCGCATCCATTTTGTTTTTAAGGCTGTCGGGTATTGCTGAGAAAGAAAGAATGTTGATTTGACCCCAAGAGGTTATAGATGAAATTAAAATGAAAACTACTATTAATGATCGGTTCATTTTTTACTGTTTTTTCAATACAATTTGTTCTGCTTGTTTAGCTACTATTTGAGCAAAAAATGCTTTTAAATATGGATATTCATCAGGAACAAATAATATTTTAGCAATGTCTAGCTTAGACATAATAGTAATGTTTTTGTTACTAACATTAACCTGATAAATAAAAGTAGCAGCTTTGTTTGGTAGACCTATTGCCAAAGATTCTGGTTTTTCTTCAACTACATATCCTTCTGGGATTTCAAAGTTCACATAATACAAGTCTGCTATGGGAGATGTGAAATCCACAGGATATACTCTTTCCTCTAATGCGAATGGATTCTTGTCCATTTTATCCATTAAAACAGGGTCAATATAAAGCATGTTTCCCAGTAAATCAGTTTCTGCTTCGAATTCAAAATTTTCTATAAATGAAGCATGTACTTCATCTTGTTTCTCTAGGCTATATGTATCATACTCCCAATCTGAATTTGACTTTTTCTTTTCAAGAAATTCTTCCTCCCCTTGGCTATAGTATTTTTTCCTTTCAGCATAAGCTTTGTAGCCTTTATTCTCCACTTTTAAGCCTCCTGACAAACTGCCTTCATCAGTGATTTTTATATTACCAGATATTTTTGTTCCTGATTTTGCTTTAGTAACCAAATTTATCCAGCCAGAGCTATTTTGTGATACCACCCATCCTTGTCCATTCAAACAACGTTGAGGTAAGACCCCAAAAGGTGTATATTTATCAGTAGCGTCTAGAAGATAATATTTATCCCCTATTGTAAGTTTGCAGATAACATAGTTAAATTGGTCAGCAATGGGGTATTGAGTACGAACAACACCATGGTTGCGGGTACTAATTAATACAGGGTCAGCAACCAAGTCTGCTTTAAGTAGCATATTGGCTAGCAGCAAATTTATTTGGGAAGAGCTACCAAAACCACTATCGTAAGCTTTGCCTAATGTAGCATCAAGCATCCTACGGTATTTACCATTCCATGCTACCTTTTTCAGCACATGATTATAAATTATCTGTGCCTTCTCTATAGGGTTTTCAACACCTTCAGTTAGTTGATCCACTACTTTGTTGAGTGCCAAAAACATTTTTAATTTTTGACCGAAATATGGGCTTTCCAAATATTTTTTATTTAGCTCATTCCAATCTCCCATAACATTGTTTATAGGTCTATTTGGAAATTTGATGTAAGATAATTCATGTTTAATTTTTGAAATATAATTTTGGTATGTAGACATGTGAGGTTCGCTCTTAAACGCTGGTGCATCTTTGACAACCATGCGACTATATGTCTTCGTAAGATCAATTTTTTCAGTGGTCATTTCAGATTTTGAAACAACACTTCCAGACCTTGACTTTGATATTAATGTAATAAAGGCTGATTTTTTCTCACTTGTACTTATATGAAAAGGTAAATAACCCTGTGATATTTTTTGATATTGATAGTATTCGGGAATAACCGTATTATACTCACTCCACATGATAGGAATTGTAGATTGAAATTCCCAGTCATTGAAATTGAACAAAAAGTCAGAAGTTATTCTGTAAGTATATTCAAGTACAGAACCCTCTTTAACATTTGGAAGGGTAAATTTTGTGACATCATGGTTTTTATCTAACTCTTCTTGAAATATTGATTCCTTTTCCAATTTGCTAGAAACGATTTTTCCGTTTTCCAAATTATGAGTATATCCTTTCAGACCAGTTAACTTTTCTTTGTCTCCACCATCATTATATAAATAAACCTCAATGTTAGCACGATCATATTCCTTTTTATCTAAGATCTTAATTCTTTTAGTTCTTTCGAAAATTAATAGAAATCCAGTATTTTGAGAATATTCGATTTTTGAAATTCCAAAATCGCAAAGCACCACCGCACCAGCAGCAGAATCTTTTTCATAGACTTTCATTTTTAATTCTTCATTACTCACTTTCCCAAATTTAATAGGTGGTTTTTGAGCTAAAATAGAATGGGAAAATATCAGAAAAATAATTAATGAGATAGATCGCAAATACATATTCATGTGATGTTTTTAATATTTGTTTACAAAAAACCAATAATTATTTAGGAATCCAAACGAATGTATATTTTTGCAAAGTAAATTAGTAAGTGATGCCAAAAACAAAAACTATATTTTTTTGTCAGGAATGCGGACAAGAATCCCCTAAGTGGCTGGGTAAGTGTCCTTCATGTAATAGTTGGAATACCTTTGTGGAAGAGGTGGTTGAAAAAAACACAAAAAATAACACAGACTGGAAAGTTAGTGGAAGTAGTAAAAAACGCATCAATATACCAGAGTCTATTAAGAAGATTACTACTCAAGATGAAGAGAGAAGCACTTCACATGATACTGAGCTGGACAGAGTGTTAGGGGGAGGCGTTGTTGCTGGAGCTGTAACACTAATTGGTGGTGAGCCAGGTATAGGCAAATCAACATTAATGCTGCAAATTGCTCTATCATTAAAAGACAAAAAAGTACTTTATGTATCAGGAGAGGAAAGTCAGCAGCAAATAAAAATGCGTGCTGATCGTATGGGGAATTTATCTGATAATTGTTTTGTGCTTACCGAAACTGGTATAACAGGTATTTTTAAACAAGTGGCTGATTTAAACCCCAATGTTTTAATTATAGATTCTATTCAAACACTCCATTCCGATAAAGTAGAGTCCTCTGCAGGGAGTATATCCCAAGTAAAACAATGCACAGCTGAATTGATAAAATTCGCAAAAGAAACTGCCACTCCTGTATTCTTAATTGGTCATATCACTAAAGATGGTGCTATAGCAGGGCCCAAAGTTTTGGAACACATGGTGGATACCGTATTACAGTTCGAAGGAGACCAACACCTTACCTATCGTATTTTAAGAACTACAAAAAATCGGTTTGGCTCTACAGCAGAATTAGGGATTTATGAAATGGTAAGCTCGGGTTTGCGGCAAGTTTCCAACCCATCTGAAATACTAATTACCCAACGTGAAGGTTATGTGAGTGGGGTAACGATTGGTGCAACAGTTGAAGGGAATAGACCATTGCTAATAGAAATACAGGCATTGGTAAGCACCGCTGCTTATGGCACTCCACAACGTACAACTACAGGCTTCGATAACAAACGGATGAATATGTTATTGGCTGTACTGGAAAAAAGAACGGGATTTCGACTTGGCTTGCAAGATGTGTTTTTAAACATGGCAGGAGGTATTAAAGTAGAAGACCCAGCTATTGATTTGGCAGTTTGTACAGCAATTATTTCTTCTTTGGAAGAAATTTCTATTCCTGATAAAACATGTTTTGCTGCAGAAGTAGGATTAGGTGGAGAACTAAGAGCCGTAAACCGTATTGAAAACCGTATCGCAGAAGCAGAAAAATTAGGATTTGAAGAAATTTATATTTCCAAATTCAATAGTAAGGGTTTGAATAAAAAAAATCACACTATCCTCATTAA
>Ga0224506_10002756_pt1 | contig 11875 bp, 8 predicted proteins | sample SF_Jan12_sed_USG_2_FD_169108 | JGI IMG/M metagenome (GOLD analysis project Ga0224506, IMG submission 169108) | Sediment microbial communities from San Francisco Bay, California, United States - SF_Jan12_sed_USGS_8_1 | ecosystem: Environmental > Aquatic > Marine > Sediment | place: USA...
GTATCAGATTGGAAAAGAAAATGATTCATAATTTGGAAACAATTACAATTAACCCAAGTATTAATTATGGTGAGTTTACAACTTCTGTTAAAAAAGGAAGTGTAAGTTCAATACTTAATATATCTTTAGAAGACAATGCACCAGGAATTGTTCTAGTAAGGAGCGTAGCTGAAATAGGTGAAAATTTAGACCCTATTGCAGAACAATTCATTAGGAGTATTCTTAAAAACGAATATCCATGTTTAGTGGTTTGGGATTAGATTACATATGGCAGTTGAATTAAACGGACTACACGTATTTATAATCACTAGTATCTTTATTCTAACCTATGTTGGAATAATACATCCAAAAATTGATAAAACAATAGCTGCAGTTTTTGGAGCAGTAGTTGGCACGATATGCATAATCAAATTTAAATTACCAGATCCACATAATAATGATCACTTTCTAACAGAAGAAGGACTCCTTCACTTTCAGGATTTACAAATTATTGGATTAATATTTGGAACATTAATCATAGTAGAAATTAGTCAGGAAAGTGGTGTATTTCATTTTCTATCAATTAAAATATTAAAACTATCAAAAGGTGATCCTAAGTTGCTTCTTCGATATTTTGGTGCTTTAACACTATTTTTATCAGCATTAGTAAATAATATTTCAGCGATGATGATTGTTGGTACTTTAACCATCATAGCATGTGAACGATTGGAACTTGATCCTAAACCCTATATTATTGTAGAATTATCCATGACCACTGTAGGTGGAATCGCGACCTTAATTTCTTCAGTACCAAATATTATTATCTCACAACAATTTGGAATATCCTTTGGAGAATTTCTAATGATTGGATTGATTTGGTCAATTGTATGTATGATCCTTAATTTCATTGTTTTTGAATATATATTTAGAAATCAAATTCAAAAAGTTACTGATCCTGAAAAAATGAAAGCAAGAGTAGATGTATTTGATGAATGGAGTGCAATCAAAGATAGAAAACTATTCAATAGATCAATTATCGTTTTAGCTTTAACCATTATCGCTTTTGTATTCTCAACAAGTCTTGGTTTGTCACTTGCAGTTATAGCAATTTTTGGAGGTATAACAAGCGTTATAGTTTCAGGTAAAAAACTTGAAGAAGTAATGGCAAAGTTAGACTGGGGATTAATTGCATTTTTCCTAGGTTTATTTGTCCTTATTGCAACATTAGATGCAGTTCAGATCTTGGATTATATTGCAGAAGTCTTATCAAATATTCTTCCAAATAATCAAATTTTAGCTATATTTATTTTGTTATGGTTTGTTGCAATAACCTCTGGAATTGTCGATAACATAGTAGTTGCAGCTGCTTTTTCGCCAATTTTATTAAGAGTGGCATTAGCATCACCTACCTTATCACCAACTCTAATTGCATGGTCACTTATATTTGGTGCTAATTTTGGTGGAGGATTTACACCAATTGGAGCACCTTCAGGAGTAGTAGGGATTGCACTTCTCTATAAGAAAACAGGTAAAAAGATTGGATGGGGTGAATTTATTAAAACTCAAGGGTTAGCAACACTAGTTAAACTTCTGTTTACAATGGGATATCTATTCATCTTATCTTACTTTCTATAATCTTTAGTGATACTAAGTGAATAATTTGAATAAAATTTATTTTTTCATAATATATTAATATTTAGTGTGAAATCACGTAGTATTATAATTTTATATCATTAGGATTAAGATTCATCAGTTCCCTCAACGTCGGAGGATGTATCGTCTACTGTTTCTTTTTCTGTTTTAGATGGTTTTTTACCTGTATCCTCCTTCTTTTTCTTCGCTCTTTCTTTCCAAGGTTTTTCTACTACTGGTGGAGTAAGATCAGCTCTGATTTTATCTTCTGTTGATTTAGAAGCTTGGTTGAGTAGTTCCTCATTAACAGTACCTTCCTCTTTGAATTCTGGTGAAATGTATTTTGCTCTATTTAATGCATCATATACTCTACTAATTAATGCAAAGAATACTGTACCGGATACAATTCCCGCAACAAATAAAACAGTTGCGATGAAAAAGATTTTTGACCAAGGAGTTTGTAGTTCACCATAATTATCAGGATTTGTTCCGACATAAATTCCAGCACCAAATGAATAGATTGACCCAAATAATGTATAAAGAATTGATTTCTTAAAGTAAATCTGAGTTCTCGTATGAAGACGATCTTGTCCTACCAATTTAGCAGTTAACCAATGATTCATTCTTCTATAATAATTTGTAACTTTAAATCTAAATCGATCAGGAGAACCTACAAACCATTCAATAAAAGCTTTCAAATATTCAATAACTACTGTGAAAACACCTTTTTCAACCAGGGTAATCCATAGAATAATTACAATTATACCAATTGTAGCGAGTATTAAGAATGCAATAAATGGATTCATATCAAATAAATCTTTGATAAATGATTCTATCCATCCGAAAACGTTTCCAACACCTGTAACAATCCAAACTAATCCATTCCAAATCCAACCAAATACCCCAAATATAGCTTTAAATATGCTATCAAAGAATTTTACAATATCTAGATCTTTAAAAAATGCAGTAATTACATCTCCCCATGTGAATACTGCAAATAATCCTACAATTAATCCACCAATTAAACCAGAGGCAGTATAAAGAAATGGAATACTTTCTACAAAATATCGTTCATCCTCTGTCATAACTCGTTCATGACCTTTTGCTCTAATAAAACGGATCATTCGAGCGTTTTCGCCGATTACCCAAAATACAGGAGCTAATATTAATCTTAGTACACCTAATAAAAAGCTACCAATTAATATTAAAAGACCAACGAAATCATGATATGTAAAACCATCAGACAAATTAAATTCCATTGGTTTTTTCTCTTTTGACTTAACTTCTTTCGTCTTTTCTTTCTTTTCTTTTGTTTTATCTTCAGACTTCTTCTTTGCCATCATAATGCCTCTAAATAAAGTTCTATGATACTGAATAATTCGTGAATTCTTTAACTTTTTGAGTTGTGTTCGCATTAGTGACTTAAGAAATTTAATTTTTATTGATATTTTTTATTTATTAGTTAAAATTTATGAAATAACGTTAGAAATGTATAATGTAAATTCTATTCATCAGATAATGGGTTCACTTCTAAATAGCAACCAAATACTGCATCAACCCAAGCCAATCTATCTTTATGAGTATCCTTATCTACTAGTTTGAATTCCCATATGGGCATCCAAATAATAGAAGGAGTAATTTTTCGGTTTACACGATATCCTAGCAATTTCTTTATTTGATCTATTGCGTCTTCTCTGTTTAACCAAGGTCTTAGATCATCATCTTTTAACCCATCTAATACCTCTGAATCAATGAGATAATTACCCTCTTCTTTCATTATTGTTGTAATATCTTCCTTTGGATTAGAAATACCTTGATATGGAAATCCCAATATTTCTTCTTTTTTATTATATGTTAATATACCACCAGTCATTCCATTAACATAGTAAAGTGTTTGAACTTCTACCATTTTTTTATTCATAAAACGACCCTGTTCCTCAAAGGATGTAACTCCGATTCTCCACAAAGGTACATAGACCAATCGAGTATAGTTATCAATAATACTTTCTATCGCTCTAATACCTAATGTTTTTGGAATATTATCCTTCATGATCTTTTCTGCCACACCTTGAGGTTTTTCTATATGAAATCTAAACAATGGTCCTATTATATTGTTCTCCGGATCCATTTTATGTTTAGGTGACCAGTATATCTTAACACCATTTACCTCTTCAGAGGATAATTTTTTACTTTTAACTAATTTATCTAAAGAACTCTGCACAACTTTAGTACTCTCACCAGTCATTTCAGCTATTTCCTCTACTGAAGGAGCTAATGGCTTATTTTCAAGGGTAAGTAATATATCTTCAGCCTTTTTTATTTCAGGAACCGCAATATCTGAAGTTTCAGCGTCTGTTTCCTCCATTGATAGAATTCCTGCATCCTTTGCATCCTCAACATCTAAAGGAGAACCTCCCTTGCCCTCAGATGAAGATTTTGTTCTCTTTTTCTTCGCAATTCCTGTTGCATCTGGGAATTTATCACGAATTCCAGATGCATCTATTACTTCTTTAACTCTGGTATCATCAAGAGTTGTATGGTTTGTGACTAACCATCTTGCTTGTATCGATTTAACCTGTTTGTAAACATCTGGTGCGAGTAGTTGAAATTGACCTGCAGTTTGTTTTGTTAATGAAGATAGAATTTGCTCTGTTTCAGTTGGTGATATAGCAGATACAATATCTCTAACTTTCTCAATATCCTGCTTTGCCATTAATCTTCCTAGTGCCCATGTGCCTACTTGCCCTAATGATTTATAATCAACATCTGAAATATTTTGTGTAGCTAATAATAAAGATACACCATACTTACGGGCTTGTTTCAATAATAATTGAATACTTTTCTTAGTTGGGGGATTTCTAATGGGTGGAACCAATCCAGCCAATTCATCCAGCACAAAAACCAATTGGACTTTATCGGATGGATTTCTTAACATCCAATTATATACTTGATTTGCAGTGTCTGCTATAAAATTAACTCTATCCTCAGGACTTCTCAGAGTATTTAGATATAAAACATTCACTGGTGTTTTTCCCTTATCACTCCACTCCATCATTCTTTTTATATCTAAAGGAATCCCTAGGTTGAATATTAGTGAATCAGCACCTATAGTTAATCCCTTAACACTTTTCGCTAACTCCTCTTTTGATTTATCATTAATCATACCCCTTGATGAATCATCGAGAATATCACTATCGTTTGCTATGAAATTTGCTAAATCATTAAATGAATTGACTTCTCTCTCAGATTCCCATAATTCTTTAAGTAATAAATAAAGATAATTTTTTGCCTCTAATCCTTTTCCTTTTTCAGTATTATACTTTAGGATATTTGCAATCGTATCTGCAACAGAATCAACCGCCTGAATAAAGTCTTCAGGATCTAAGTTCAATGGAGGTGCCTTTAACGGATTCATTGAAATTGGGATACCTTTTGTTGAAGCAGGTGTATAGATAGCTACCTGAGCCTTATTTTTTATTTCATCATGATAACTTCCAGGTGTTCCCTTACTCTCAGCAAGTTTCTTATCACCCATCAAGGCTAAACTGGCAAGATCTCCCTGTAAATCAATTAGTAAGAGAGGAATACCTGCACGAATACATTCCTCCATTACACATTTTACAAGTACTGTTTTTCCACTCCCCGATGATCCTAACGCAGCAAAATGCCTTTTTAAGGTATTTATTGGTATTTCAATCTTAGTTTTTTCATCCTTACGATCAAATCCGATATGTAACTTTTCTGACATTGGTGTTTTTCTTTTTACAATTTCTTACTAAAATATTCTCTAAAATTTCAACATAATTGTAAGATAACTAATTAATTTTTGACTAATCTTAATTCATTTTAATATGAAACTTTAATAATAATCACCTAGAAAATTGGAATTGTAGAATGATTAAATCCATTGCTGACGTTAACTTACAAGACAAAACTGTTTTATGTAGAGTTGATTACAATGTCCCTATTGAAAATCAACAAATTCAAGATGATGAAAGAATTGTTAGATCACTCAATACAATTAACTACCTGTTAAAATTAAACTGCAAGATCATATTATGTTCTCATTTAGGAAGACCAAAGGGAATAGATTCAAATCTATCATTAAAACCAATTGCTGATCATTTAGAAAAATTATTAAATCAAAACGTCACCTTCATAGAAGCATTATCCTTTGAAAGAATCAAAGTAAGTATTGATTCAAGTACCAATAAGGTAATTCTTTTAGAAAATATTAGATTTCATGAGGGAGAAACCAAAAATAATGAAGAATTATCACAAAACTTAGCAAATCTAGCTGAAATATTTGTTTCTGATGCATTTGGAACTGTACACCGTGCTCATGCATCTACAGTTGGTGTCACTAGATATATTCCAGGATATGCTGGCTATCTAGTCAATGAAGAATATGAAAAAATATCAAAAGCGATGTATCAACCAGACAAACCAGTACTAGCGATTATTGGAGGAAGTAAAGTTTCAACGAAAATTGATTTAATTAAAAAATTTGTAGAATCCGTTAATACAATAGTAATTGGTGGTGGAATGAGTTTTACATTTTTCAAGATGATGGGATACAATGTAGGTAACTCTTTAGTCGAAGATGATATGTTAGAAACCGCAAAATACATCATAGAAACTGCAGAAAAGAATAATGTAAGTATTATTCTACCAGCAGACATAAAGCTATCTAAAACATTCAATGAACCATGGTTAGAAGATGGAGAAGTAAAAATTGTCTCAGTGACAGATATACCAGATGAATCAATGGGATTAGATATTGGGCCTAAAACAATCAATTTAATCCTTGAATCAATAAGGAATGCAAACACCATATTTTGGAATGGACCTCAAGGTGTGTTTGAAAAAGAATTATATCGAACAGGAACAGTAGAAATCGCAAGAGAGATTATTAATAAAAATACAACTACAATAATAGGTGGTGGAGACACTGCTTACGCTTTAAAATATTTAAATCAAGAAATTCCTGAAAACATCCATCTATCAACTGGTGGTGGTGCTACATTAGAGCTGTTAAGTGGAATCCAGTTACCAGGGATAATGTGCCTACAGGGAAAAATATTGAATTAAGGATTCATTATAATGATGTTACCAAATAAAAATAAAACAGTAAAATTTTATGTAATTCTATTGGTGGTTATCCTAGCTGGAATTACCCTCTTAGTTATTTTTCTTACCAATGAAATCAAAAATGAGGATGATTCAGTACGGGTCGGTGTTGTGGATAGTGGATGTAGTGAAAACCAAGATAAATTTGTTGAAGAATATAAGTCATTTACAACTGAAGAATATGGTTTTCCAAGTACAGAAACTAGATTATATGATAATTTAAATCATGGAGAATTTGTATGTCAATTAATTAATGATGAAAATCCAGATGCGATTCTATATTCTGCAAGAATTGCAAATTCACATGGTTTATTAACATTTGAATCAGTATTTGCTGCGGTTGATTGGTTGGTTCTAGAAAAAGACGTAGATATCATAAATCTATCACTTGGATCAGATCCAATTTATTATGACTGGTTAAATAATGCTTTTTATCAATACGCAAATAAAGTAATCATAGTAGCATCCTCCGGTAATGATGGGGGTGAAGACTATCAAATGGGAAATCCAGAATGGCCAAGTTCATTACCATGGGTAATTGGAGTAGGGGCAACATATCCTGAAGATCCAAATAGTATCATGGAATTGACTACATTGGGCAGAACGAATTATGGTCCTTTTGGAAGTGAATATTCCGATAATGGAGAAATTTCAAGAACTAAACGTGGAACTTCATTTTCAACACCAATTATTACTGGAAAAGTGTCTCAAATAGTACAATACTTCAAAGAAAATAACATAGATTACAAACCAAGAGATATCAATACAATGTTAACTCTAATGAGTAGCAATTGGCAAACAAATACCTTTTCAGAAAGAATTGGATGGGGTGTACCTGAAATTGATACATCTAGAATCAAACAATTCAGTCCCCAAATAATAATTCAAGGAAATTATGAAATTGATCCGTTAATACGATTATATTCAGAAAATCACACTATAAATTGGAAATTTACAAGCTATGGATACTCAAACGAAGAATTAAGACAGTTTATTCCAATTTTTACAGGTAGGGGAGTTGATTATATCTCTAATTATGACATTGACATATATGATTGGGGTGGGATATTGCGATTACATATTACTAATTATCCAAACCAACCAACGAATCTAATTGAAATTCAAATTGGTAATAGCAATTCAATTTCATATCAATGGGATACATTACAAAATCAAACAAGAGGTAAAATTCTGCTAGATCATAGAAATAGCATAAACGGATTAGCTCATCAATTTGGAGAGTATAGTAGAATAGATAATATCTTTAGAAATAATGGATACATTACTCAACATGTCGTAGAGAATAAGGATATTGATTTAACAGAGTATGATGCAGTATTGGTAAGTGATTTCGCAGAAAAAATCTTGGTAACTCAATATACTTTTAATCGTCAAATAAGATATCTTGATGATTATCTAAATTATATTTCAACTGGAGGAAACTTATTTATATTTGGAAATCACCCTATTAATACAGATAGCAGTCAAATTGCTACATTTTATAATTCACTCAATGTAACGTACTCTGGACTTGGAGTTGATAGTGAATTTGACTTATCAGAACCAAATACCGTACTGGTAAATAATTTTACAGAATTTGATATCTTTAATGGTGTTTCTAATCTCAGATATTATGGTTCTGATATAAAATCATCAAATAATAATACAACAGAGCTAGGTTGGTATCGTCATCACTTAACAGATGGTGTAAGATCTTGGGTTGAATATAGATCCATAGGAGTAAACGGAACTATCAATAACGGTAACTATTACATCTTTGGAGCAAGTAATTTTATCAAAAATGAAGAAATAATAAGCTATACTAACCTTAAGGGTGATCGATTTATTCAAAACATCATTCGCTATTTCCTAAATTAATTTAGAAATATGATCGAAACAAACAGCTGTTACTACCGGTATAACTCGTTTTTCCCTCTTAATCACAAACTTCCATTCGTTATTACCTATTGATTCCTCTCCACATATATGACAAAGTCCATTTTCATATATTGGTCTATGGTATTTGATTCTATTATTTATTTCCCTTTTAATCATATTTTCCTCGATTTTCCATTCTTCAGATAGTTTTCTACCAAAATCGGAATTGTTGGATTTATTCCCAGTTGTATAAGTAATATAATACCATAAGATTAATCCAAATAAATTAAGGATTTTGCCAGGAGGAATAAATGACACACCAATTAATTTAATCATATAACGAGTATTAGTTTCCTCTATTCTAATTCTAATATGATTCCTTGTTTTTTCAGAAAAGACATATTTTGTCTTTATGATTTTAAATGATTCAGCCAATTTAGTAAATAATTTTATCAATATATTGTAATTATCATTTTGATGACGTTTAAAATCGATAATTAATTCAGTTGATGTAATTTTTATTAAATTTGATTTTATTACTCCATTAAACCTACCTATTAAATGGTTTATTAGTTCAATAGGAAACAAGTCCAACTTATAACCGATCGAATTCATCTAAAAATACTAGTACTCATTTTAACTATTTAAACTATGGAGACAAGTATAAAAGTGAAAAATATAATCTTTAATCTATCTACTCCTTACTTCAACCATAATAATTAAGTGTAATAAATCGTGATAATATTAAATGGAATCATCCAACACACCTAAAACTAGAAAGGATTGGGCTATCCTTTCATGGAATGAAGCTCAAAGTGAAGTTGGATTATTATTAAAACAACAATTATTTGTTAGATTTGATGAGTATAAATTGGGAAATAAAAGAGCAGATATCATTGCATACAAGATATTTGACAATAAAATATTATTCGGAATAATAGAAGTAAAAACATTCAAAAAAATATCACCTAGCATTGAAAATAAAGCGATGGAACAAGCATGTAACTACTTAAGTAAGTATTTTGACATTGTAGAAAATAACTCAAAATGGGGAAATAAAGCCAAAATATACTTTGTAGCTACAATATTTACAAATGATTATCCTGCCTCATTTTCAGACATCTACCAAAATAAATATACTAAATTAATTCCAAAAATCCTAGTTGATGAAGAACGAGTATATTTAATCTCATGTCGGCCAAGAGAACTAATTCCAAATCTAAGAAGGCTGAAACTTTTAAATTACGACCAAAATAAATTGGATAAATTTTTTTAACTTTGCATACCAGTAATGTGTTCTAAAACTGATCTCTCAAGAGTTATAGGTGGAGTTGTTTGCATTATTGCAATTGCATCAGATAACTTACCTTCAGAATGAGCACGAATTTCAATAATTGGATCTCCTTTCTTAATTTCATCACCTCTATCTACGTGTAATATCACTCCAGCCATTTTATCATGAGGTGCACCCGCAGCTCGTGCCATAATACCAATATTTTCACTATCTAAAGTATAAACGATATCACTACGTTCTGCTTTAATAATATGTGAATACGGTGCAACAGGAATACTATCCCACGAAACAGAGGGATCACCACCTTGAGCTTCAATAATTTCTTTAAATTTATTAAATGCTTTACCACTACTAAGTATTTGTGAAGCAATTTCATATCCTTCACCTCTATTTGCAGCACCGCAACCCTCTAAGATCAATCCAGACATACTTAATGCCTTTCTTACTAATGATAAACTACCCCGTTCTCCTTGTAATATTCTCAAGACTTCAGTCATCTCAAGTGCAGGACCAATCATATTTCCTATTGGTTTATCACCAGGTGAGATAATACATTCAACTTTCAATCCAAGTTTATTTCCAATACTTGAAAAATCATAAGCTAACCTTCTTGCATCTTCTCGCAAAGGAAGTTTGGAACCTCTTCCTGTTGGTAAATCTATCATAACAAATTGTGAACCAGCTGCTTTTTTCTTTGCCAAGATAGAGGCAATCATCATTTCTTTAGGATCTACCTTAATTTGCTTTACAACAGATAGAAATTTATCCATAACTGCACCTAATCCTACTGTTTCACCATTAACCATACATGCACCAGTTTGATCAACTACATCTAGAGCTTCTTCAAAGGTTAGATCCATTGGACATACTACTTCCAATGCATCAACAGTACCTGCTGGTGACGTGATTGCACGTGTAGAAACTTTTGGAATTTTAAATCCAGCTGATGAAATAATCGGAATCATCAACGGAGTAATTCGATTTCCAGCAATTCCACCTATTGAATGCTTGTCCACCACCATTTCCTTTCCTTTATGAGTCATAATTTTGGAGTGTCTAATTATTGATTCCGCAACAGCAGTGATTTCTTTCTCATGCATACCGTTAATTTCAATAGCTGTACCGAAAGCTGCAATATGACTATTTGTTAATATTCCATAATCTAAGGCAGAAATGAATGTTTCAATCTCAGTTTCAGTCAAAGTTCTTTTCTTCATTTTCCGACGAATAATCCGAGTAACTCCTTCTTCACCTGAAGCTATCAATTTAATTTCTTGACCTTCTTTTAAGTCTGTTTCTATTAATTTTTCTGGTGAAACACCAGCCATGCCTGTATTAATTGATGTTGATGTGATTAATCTAAATCCAGTTTTACCATCTTCTGTTTTCAATAAAGTACCTGGAGAAATATCATTCTGTTCAGCAGTTGAAGGGTGAATAAGTATATAATTTAAAGGTAATCCATCAAGTAAAAATTGTTGTAATTTAATTCTAATTTAACTCAACTCCGATTGTATTTCATTAAAAATCTCAATGAATCATATAAAATGAATGATTCTGAACGTAATTATATAATAAATTTATTAGAATTTACTTCTTTTTTATAAAATATTAAAAATTAAATATTTATATTTTTTTGTAAAAAATTAATTATTAGAAAAGTAGGTCAAACCTACATTATTTTATTATTTCTTTCTTTTTATAATTGAAATTATAGATATAGGAACTAATAGGAAAGCCATAGTCTCTAGTGATGAATATCCAAGGAAACCAACATCTTCACTTCCACCATCAGTATTTCCACCATCAGCAACACTTGCACCGACTGGTACTGAGTTACTATATGAGCTGGATGCTGAATCTTCTGTTGAAGATCTTTGAGATTCTTCTTGTGCTTGTGATTCTGCGGATAATCCAAGTAATGGAGCTACACCAACATCAATACCAACACCAGTATCTACA
>Ga0224506_10002757_pt1 | contig 11873 bp, 12 predicted proteins | sample SF_Jan12_sed_USG_2_FD_169108 | JGI IMG/M metagenome (GOLD analysis project Ga0224506, IMG submission 169108) | Sediment microbial communities from San Francisco Bay, California, United States - SF_Jan12_sed_USGS_8_1 | ecosystem: Environmental > Aquatic > Marine > Sediment | place: USA...
GCTGCGCGCTCATAGCAACATCCTTTGGCATTCATGCTACAAATTAACTCATGATCCTTAAGCAACTGGCGGTAATCTTTGGAACAATATTGGCTGCCACGATCGCTATGTACAATGACCTGCGTTGGAAAATTACGGCGCCATAAGGCCATGGTTAAGGCATCACAAACCAGTGTGGCATTGATCCGGGTCGATAAGGACCAGCCAATCACCGCACGTGAATACAAGTCTATGATCGTCGCCAGGTAAAGCCAGCCCTCGTTTGTCCACAAATACGTGATGTCACCCACCCATTTTTCGTTGATGGTGTTGGCGGTGAAATTTTGTTTCAATAAGTTGGGCGCAACCGGTAGGTTATGAGTCGACTGTGTGGTGACTTTGAATTTACGCGCCGCTTTAGCCCGCAAACCTTGACGCTGCATACTGGTTGCTACAGTTTTTATATTGCACTCATGACCCGCATCCACTAAGTCGCGCCAGACGTTCGGTGAACCGCTACGCTGTTTGCTCTGTTCAAACGCTGCGTGGATCAGTTGATCCCGCGCCTGACGCTTTACGGTGCGATGACAAGGAATTCGCTTCTTCCAGTTATAATAACCGCTGGTCGAAACATCTAAGACTCGACTCATCATGCATACCGAAAATTCTGATGAGTGTGATTTTATAAATCCATACTTCACTTGAGTTCCTTCGCGAAGTATGTTGCCGCCTTTTTTACAATGGCAAGCTCCTCTTCTTTTTGCGCGAGTAAGCGTCTCAGGTGTTGGTTTTCTTTAGCGAGATCGTCGCTTTGAGCGTCGGTGATGGCGGTGTACTTCTTACACCAGGTATAAATCAATGACTCCGCTAAACCCAACTGCCGCGCCGCTTTGGCAACACCAATGCGTTCCGATAAGGCCAACGCTTCACGTCGATAGCTTTCCGTATGTTGGCGATTCACTCGTTTAGCTTTCTGTTCTGACATGGTTTCCTCCAATTAAGGTTATAATAACTCCTTAACCGGGTGTCCGAAAGTGGCGGGGATGATCAGTTACAAGCACAATTTAATAGTGGGTACAAATGAGTATTACGTCCTGTTCCTAACACGAATAATTCCTCAAGACTCTTTATGCGCTACCACAGCATTATAAGAGTATGAGGGTGATAATTTTTGGTCTTAAGTTACTGGTTCAGACAAAGCATAGTGAGCCACCAAAAGGGAATTTTTATGATTCTAGCTATAGTCACCAGATCTATCGAGAACTAGCCAATGAAATTTTCTTTCCAGGAACTAAAAGAATGGGCATCAAAATTAGACCCAAAGGAAATTGGGTCGTTTACGCAGAACAAAATCATTTCTGGTAGGGATAGGAAGTTCGTATACGATATCGTTAAAAAGTCCAGAAAGCTTTCAGATCTATCGGAACGGCAACTTCAATGGCTACATAAAATTTATATTCAAATAAAGGAACCTAATTCTGGATCCGCGTACGGTTCATCGAAGACTCTTTCCAAAGCTGCAACTGAAGCCATCCTGGATTGTGATGTTAAGCATTTAGTCTTGCGCCTTGCTTGGCATGACAACAGGTGGAACGGGCGAATTTGCAAAAAACCCCAAGATAATGTTTATTGTGTCGGCGAACATTCTCTATTGTCGGATAGAATAAGGAAACGTCGCAACCTTGAGAAGGAGTGTCACTGTAACTGTGCTGGTTTCCCACCAGACAAGCAAGAACTCGGGGGATATCAACCCCCTTGTTTTTGGTCTATCAATGCCTTTGGCCAAGAAACGTTAGAGTTTGATCACGATAATCCCGTAGCGTCAGATTTTCCACACATTCCTCAACCTATTACGCCATATTCAGTCATTTCCTGGCCATTTAAGCTAGCATTTGTAAAAAATAAAGCCGAAAGGACTCAATATGGCAACTACTATCCCAAAGAAATATTCGAAAATCGAATAAAAATATTTCAGAAGCACGCAGAACCATACAAGAGTCTTGTATTCCTCTATTGCAAATATAGCAACCCCGTCTCGGGGGAAAATATGGAATACCTGGTTGCTGGCTGCGCCCTACTAAAAGAAAAGGGCAATATGGAATGGTTTAATATCAACAAGGAGCAGCTTGCAAAGACTGCTGGCAAGCTTAATCAACCCAATTTCCCGGACCTTAACTGGGCTCTTCGATATACTATGGATTTTGAAGATACCGGCGTACGAATTCCTTATCATGAATACCTAGAATTGATGGACCAACCGGGTGGAGTTGGCGAGGAATATTTGCAGGAAATTGCTGTCACTATTCAAGAACCTGAATTGCGAGACGGATTCACCTATGTCGCCAGGCAGGTCGATGATGACCAGGCGATATACCTACTAATGAAATTAAGGCGAAGTTTGTTTAAGGTTCGCGAGCATGCTTTCCTCTCAGACTATGATTCTGAAGAAGCACTGGAGAAAGTCGATTTACTCCTTGAACACGCATGGAATAAGCGAGGCTATTTTCCGGGCCTTAAGAATTTATTATTTGCTATACCTGAAATCAAGCATAACTATTTTGATCAGGTATCTCGGCTTATTGATAACATCGATCTTTCTGACAAAGCAAGTTACACATTGCTTTTAACGTTCATAGAAAACCAAGAATCAGATAGCGATGACATCAATGAACTGCTTGAAGAAGTCAGCGAATATCTAGACACTTCATCTATTAATGCTTTTTGCTTGCTACAACTTGCATCATTGAATCTAACAGAAAACCAATTTTCTACAATTCTTAATAGCAAGAATCTATTTGATATTTGTCAAAACCCTTATCTACTTTTTGAAGACTACGAACCTGATGAGTTATTAGAGGACAATCTATCTGGTGAGAAAATTGATGGCTCTATTGATCTTTTCAAGATCGATATCGCTCTGTTTCCTCATATAAAGTATATAAAGAAAATAAAAGAACTTCACACATGGAAAACTTATGACAAACGACGCCTACGCTCAGTGGTACTAGACATTTTACAACAGCGAGAAAACAAGGGTGATTGCTTTCTCGAAACGGAAACGATCGACAAACAGATAGAAAGTTATCCTTTGTTTTACAAGATTAAATCGGAATACAAAATTAGCGAGAGCCTGGCTTCCCCCTCTGAAGAAACTGAGCAACACTTTAAAGATAAGATTGTCATTAAGAAGAATGCGGAATCGACAATATATTATCTTAAAGAACTATATGACGCAGAATTATTTGTAGAAGAAACCATCAAACATTTACTTAAAAAACATCCCTATGAGCTTTCTTCAGATAGTTTAACTAAAGACATTCATGAGTCTGTTAAAAAGCTATCCGTACAAATTGGCGAAAGCTTTGATCCTGATCTATTTATTCAGGAAAGAACTGATTTGTACAATAAAATAGTAAACCAACCTATAACCATACTAACAGGTTCACCTGGCTCCGGAAAATCTCGAGAGCTGCTAAAATCTATAAGCTACTTTAATCGGCGAAGTGAAGTGAGTCTTATATTGACATTAACTGGAAAAGCTGCACTTCGCTTAATAAATAACGATGAAGATTTTAAAGGTATAAACGCGCAAACAATAGATAAGTTTTTAACAGAAATACGAATTGAGGCAGAAAAAGGTACTACACGAGTCGTTCACAACTTAATTATTGATGAAGCTTCAATGACAGACTTACCAAAATTAGCCGAAATACTCCATGCGGCTAACACCAGCAGTAATCACTTTAAACGATTGATATTGGTTGGTGACGAAAACCAATTACCCCCTATTGGATTTGGCAAACCGTTTTCTGATATTGTTAGTTACGTAAAGTCAGAGAAAAGCATTAGCGATAAATGCTTCATTTATCTAGAGTCCAATTGTAGAGCAGAATTACCCAATAGTTTTATTGATTTTACCCGAGTATTTTCTGATGAAAACAAACTACCCGAAGAACCCCTATCGGCAACAGATCGTGAAGGTGAAATTTGCGATGGAGGCATCAGCATAAGACATTGGAGCAACAAAGTTGATCTATACAATAAGATTGATTCAGAACTTGAACATCTGCTTGTAAATGACGAAGGAAATGCGATAACCTTGCCTGAGTTTCTAGGCATTCGAGACAAGTCAAAGACACCTCCAATTGGTTTAGAAAAATTTCAAATACTTTCACCGAAAAAGTCAGGATTTAGCGGTGTATCCGGGTTGAATCTGCATTTTCAAGAAGATCTCCGCAAGGAGATCGAATATCTTCCTAGTGGTGGCGATGTAGCTTTCAAGCCACTTGACAAAGTTATGCATACCGTCAATGAATACAGAGACAACGAATTATTTGTATCTAATGGATCTTTAGGGGGAATAGTCGCAAACAATAAAGTGTTCTTTCTAGAGAAGGATAAGGCTATTGGTTTTAGAGAGCTACGAAACAAAGATGCTCTAGAACTAGCGTATGCTATAACAGTACATAAATCGCAAGGCAGTGGATTTAATCACGTTTTTTGTGTTCTTCCGGAAAAAAGTAAATTTATCGGCAAGGAGCTGTTATATACAGCATTAACTCGAACTAAAAATAAAGTTACTATATTTATTCACAAACCAAACCATGAGTACTCCATTCAAAGTTATTTGTCATCGATTCGCAAGAATAGCGCAATCTTAACAAGACGAACCAGTTTACTAAAGACTGAATCTGATGAATATGCATACACTCCTGCAGAGGGTGTCAACGTTAAATCAAGAGTCGAGTTTATTATTTACCAGGAACTAAATACCGCTCAACAAACATACGGAAACTTCGGTTTCAATTATGAAGAGGTTTATGAGTTAGAGCACTATGATTTCAACATTCATCCCGACTTCGTACTGCATTTTGACGATGGACGCACGGTCTACTGGGAGCACCTTGGTAGAGTAACTAGCAAATCCTATATGCGTGGTTGGGATCAGAGGCGAAAGCTTTATGAAGGCCAAGGCGAATTCTCCAAGGTAATCACTACGGACGAATTATCCGGCATTAGCGGTAACAAAATAAAATTAATAATTGAGTCCTTAGTAAGAAATGAAATGCAATCTGAAGATAGCTCAAACCGTTACTCGAAAATGCATTTTTCCCTTAGATAGAGACCTTAGATACTTGATCAACTATTCAACAATACACTTTTCCAAATAGTAGCGAGAGTGAGGTTTTCGATTTTATCCTTTATCGAATTCTAATTGCGACTTCTATAGAAGACGAGATAGCTCTCTAAATATGTAAAATGCTTCTCGTACGCTTTTTTCTAGACTTTCAACCTTGACGCAAATTATGGACATCAACCGGTTAAGATGTCCATAGCAATGATAATTATTATGAACACTTCAGATAATATAACCAATTGAAGTTATTGCTTATTTACTTGTCCATGTATCGCTAACTATATAGTAGGCGGATTGGCAAGGATGACATCGTAGCGGTCTTTTTCCTGAATGTCGCTGAGGTTCTCGGCCAGGGTGTTGGTGTGAATGATGTTGGGTGCTTCGATGCCATGCAGGATCATGTTCATGATGGCAATGACATAAGCGAGGCTTTTCTTTTCCTTGCCGTAGAAGGTTTTGCTTTGCAGGGTTTTGAGCTGACTGGTGGTCAGTTCGCTACTTGCTTTGCCATCAAAGCCGCCGTGTCGTAGATAATCATAGGACTCGCATAGGAATCCGGCAGAGCCGCAGGCACCGTCATAGATGCGTTCGCCAATTTGTGGTTTAGTGACCTGAATCATGGCGCGGATGAGTGGCCGGGGGGTGTAATACTCGCCACCATTTCGACCGGCATTTCCCATGTTCTTGATTTTGGCTTCGTAGATATGGGAAAGCTCATGCTTCTCTATCTGTGATCGAAAGCGTAAGGCATCGATGTGTTCCAGGGCGTCGCGCAGGGAATAGCCGCTGTTGAACCTGTTTTTGATCTCGCCAAAGATCTCGCCGATCTTGTATTCGATGGTATCCGGGCTGGTGGCGCGTTGCTTGAAGCCTTGCAGGTAGGGGAAGAGTTTGGTGTTGACGTAAAAAATGAGGTCGTCACCGGTCATGGCATTATTGTGGTCAAACTTGCCGTCGGAGTATACGTCCGGACAACTGCATCTTACCATACATAAGCTAATCCGCTAATGTGGCTCTGATCAACAAAAACTAGGAGCCACAAATGAACGACAACACACTGATCCTCACCCCCAAGGAAACCAAGCCACGCAAGCCTCGAATTTGTCACAGCCCAGAATATTGGTTGAAGCATATCCAGGCCTCACGACAAAGTGGTTTGAGCAAGCAAGCTTATTGTGAGCAAAATGATCTAGCGCCATCAACGTTCTTCAAGTGGGAACGACGCTTGGAAAAACAAACAGCTCAGTTTGTCGCAGTCAGTGTCATGTCACCGGTTGAAGATGTTGCCGTAAAAATCATCCTGCCCAATGGCATTGGTCTATCGTTACCGGTGAATAGTGATCCCGAATGTTTGCGACCGTGGATTAAGACGTTGGCAGTTCTGTAATGCTCAAGCTACCCGAAGGCTGCAAGATCTATCTCGCCATTGAACCCGTGAACATGCGTAAAAGCTTCGATGGTCTGGCGGCTCTGGTGGTTGATGTCATCAAACAAGATCCTTTGTCCGGTCATTTGTTTGTATTCCGTAACAAAGCAAGTGACAAGATTAAGTTGTTGATCTGGGATCGCAATGGTCTATTGATTTTCTACAAGCGGCTAGAGAAAGGCCGCTTTAAATTTCCCAAACAACATTCGTTTAGTCACATCACCTTAACGCACCAAGAACTTGATTTATTACTTGATGGAATCGATATTAATAAACTCAAACGATTACCTGAGCTACACTTTGAATCCGTGACTTGATCTGATGGTTGTTTTCACTACAATCAAAGAATGCAAGAAAATGTTCATTCCCGTTACACAGTTGTCGAACTACAAGCTCGTGTTGATGAGTTGGAGAAACTGGTCAAACTGCTTCAAGAACAAAACCGTCTTTTACTCCATCGACAATTCGCAGCTAAATCAGAAGCTCATTCTCTCGATCAACTGCCCTTATTTAACTTATCGCAGGAAACATCGCCATTAGAGAATGATCTTAATCAAAACAAAATCACCGTACTATCTCACCACAGAAAGCGCCAACAGCGCATCACCTTTTCAGACGATCTTCCTAAGCGTCGAATTGAAATCGACTTAGGTGACCACGAAAAGCAATGCGAATGCTGTCAAACACCATTGACACAAATCGGTGAAGATATCACCCGCAAGCTAGAATACATTCCTGCGAAAGTTGAGATCATTGAATATGCACGACTGAAATATGCGTGTAAGGCTTGTGAGGAAACCATCAAGCGTCCTTCACTACCGAATTTCATTTTACCTAAAAGCTATGCCACACCCAGTCTACTAGCGCATATCATTGTGAGTAAATTTGATGATAGCTTACCGCTCAACCGCATCGAGCAACAATTTAAACGACAAGGGATTCACTTACCTGTTTCCACCATGAGTGATCTACTAATCAAAATAGCTAGTCAGTTAGAGCCTATCTACCACATCATGACCGAAAAGATGCTTTCTGGCCCTAGGATTTGGACCGATGATACGATCCTACCCAAGCAAAATGATGATCCCGATCGAAATCGTACCATTCAAGCACGATTATGGGTTTACATCGGTGGGCCCTTGAAAGATCCCCCTTTAGTCGTTTATGACTACAGTATCAACCGATCATCCAAATGGCCGATTGAAAAACTCAAGGATTTCGCAGGGTATAAACACGCTGACGGCTACCGTGGTTATAAAGTGCTTCATGAAACAGGGAACATTAAGTTTGTGGCGTGCTGGGCTCATGCTCGAAGGAAGTTTTTTGAGGCATCGCTACTCACCGAGCATGCCGGAAAAGCCCAAATCATGCTAGACTACATCGCAAAGCTGTATGAAGTAGAAACACATTGTAAAATAATGACTGATAAAAAACGTAAACAATACCGGTCTCGCTATGCCAAGCCGATCCTAAAACAAATCAAGGCTTGGGCGGATTATGAGTTGCATCGTGTACTGCCTAAATCACAACTCGGTAAAGCGATTCAATACCTGCTCAATCACTGGCATGGATTGATTCGTTATCTCGATGCCGGACATCTCACTCCTGACAATAGCAAAGCTGAGCAGCATATTCGGCCTATCGCTTTAGGCCGCAAAAATTATTTATTTGTTGGCTCGGATCGCGGTGGTCGAGCCGCTGCGATTTTTTATTCACTGGTTGAGTCGTGCAAGAATGTGGGTGTTAATCCGTATGGGTATTTGGTGGATGTGTTGACGCGAATACCGGAATGTGAATCGGATGAGAAGTTAAATAAATTAGTTCCTGGGAACTGGGTTGGTAATGGCAGTGAAAGATAAATCGTACTTCAAAAGTAGTACACAGTTTGTAAATATGCTTTCATTGTTGCTGCTTGCCAATGCATCTACGTACGCAGCAATATCACCGTCCTTTGCGCCTATTCTAAACTGTAGCTGGGGATACTTGGTAGACACGAAAGAAGTAATAAGCAAACAGGGATTCCAGCTCGTTTATTGTTCCAAATCGAATTCAGTTAAATACGATGAGTCTATGAATAAATGGTTTCAAGTCGGTTCTCATAATATGTTACCGTCTTTACCAAAAGGATCTTATGTGCTAATCGAACCTTATATAAATGTAGCCGCCATTGAGCGTGGTGATATTGTTGTATATATAAGACAAGATCAAAAAGGGACCCTTGCCACTTTTGTGTCTAGAATCATTGCATTTCCTAATGACGAAATTCTAATATCTGGAAAAAATATTATTATAAACAATCATGAAATAGACACATTAAACCTGCACGAAGACACAACTTTTAATTACATTGAAGAACGACACTTTATAGCGAAATACATCGTTGCGTACTCCAAGAATGGCAAAAACAACAAAGGAAAAGTCAGGATACCCGAGGGGCACTATTTTTTAATGGGTGATAATCGAGATAATTCAAACGATAGCCGTTACCATGGTAGTGTTAAGTTTAGCGAAATCGTTGGCAAAGTGACTCATGGTTTCATTCAAGCAACTGAAGAGAATGATTAAAAACATTAGCGAACAACAAAACATCGGACAGTTACGAGAAAAGTAATAGTAAAAAGAAAAGATATGAAAAATAGCATCAATCAATATTTATTTGTATTGATCATTCTTTTGGTATTGCCAATTAATTCATTCGCCAAAACATTACAAGTAAAAATAGGCTCACATAATATAGATGTGCTAATTCCTCCTGGTTTTGCTAACCCATGTGAAGAATCAAGGGATATTCAAAAACTGTTTCTCGTTAGTACACCAGCAACACATAGACTTCTCGCTTGTTTTATTGAACAAAATGAGTTTAAGTTATTTCCTGAGGTTGATCCGAATGCAAATAATCCTTACGTGCAAATTCAATCACAATAATCGCTTGAGAACAGAATCCTGACAGTCGAAGAGTTCAAGGGGATTAGGGACGCTGTCTTTAGTCAACAGGATAAAATGTTCCAAAACCTATCCCCACAAATCAAGTCAACACTAAAAAATGCAAGCAGCAGCTTATCAGATATAGTTAGTGAAGCTGTTAATTTAAACTTGATTGGAGTTATACCTCTTGGCGTATTTTCAAATACCGAAAATAATATAGCGTTTGCACTAATACGAAAATTACAATTAGAAACAAAGGATGGCAATACTGTCATGTCGGAAATTGTTGCTTCTAACATTGTATTAAAAAACGGCAAAGTTATTATACTTCACGCAGCCAAAGACTCTAAAAGTAACAGTGATTTGGAAACGCTTCAAAACTTACTTTTACATTGGGGGCAGAAATTATAAATATAACCAAATAATTGGTTTTCTAGTTAGTGTACGGTAGTCTGCCCCTGCTGAGAACCGGATGCTTACGCTGATTGTAGCAAGGAAGCCGAATTCCAGCTCTAACCAATAAAACTATAATCCTCCGGCTTACCACCAGATAAATAATGTTCCAGGTATTGATCAAGCGATGATTTTGGGTCTTTTATCTCTGTTACTATCCCCATATCTTTAGTATTGACGTGAAATACCCGCCCGTCACACTCTTCTTCGCTTACAAATAATGCATCACCATTTTCGGTCAATAAAAAGCAAGTTAGTCCGCTTCTTTTTAAGCCTACGGATTCTACAAACCGCTCAGTATCTTGCCTAGAAAGCCCGCCTTCTTGCTCAAAGTCGTCAAGATCTAGTCTAGCGGAAAATCTAAAAGGAGTATTCCACCAATTCATTGGGCAATAATTTTTCTGGGTAATACAAAATGAATTGAACCAACGGTATAACTCTTTCCAGCTTTCAGGTAGCATTTGATAATCCTCATCAAATAGCTCGCCCTCTTTTTCCATAAATTCAGGTTGCAACATAAAGAATAGATTTTCAGCTTCGCTTTGAACAACAATATAAGCAGCCCACTCTCTCAAGCCTTTTTGAAGAACCAGCTTAGGAGGACTCCAGAGTTTATCAATCGCTCTACTTGCCCCGCCAAAGACACGACTAAATTCTGGAAACAGCTCAGAAAAGCTGCCTCCCATACGATCAAGTATTTTTTGATCTATATGTGTTAAAGCCTCCCTAGGCACTTCTGATTGAATCTTACAAATATATGGATACGATAATTCCATCACCTATTTAGCACCTCTATTAGCTTTGTAGAACAAATTAATTTGTCGCTGAATCGAATTTTCAATCTCAATTTGCCGATTTATCAAGTCACGCTCGTATGCCGGGTTTACATCATTTTGACGATATGTCGCCCAATCAAGCTTTGAACCTTTCGATGCGTTAAATGTTTTAGGTAGCGGTTGAAAGTTTCCAATATCTACACGGTCGTGAATTATTGATATTTGCTGCTCTGTAGTCAACTTTTTGAACCGCGGTAGCCGCATTATTTCTTTAACAGGGAAAATATGATCAACTTCTAGAGTTTGATTTATTGGCGCAGATTTAAAAGTATTTGTCATTGGGTCTAGATAGCCCATCCCTTGGAATCTTGCACTTACATCGGTGGGAACGGTACGAATGGTCTTGCCATTGATTACAGCTCCAGCTTGACCAAATAAATGACTAACTTCCTGACCGACAAAGACCCTTTCACCTAAGTAAAGACCTTTATCCGAAACCCGACTAAACAACCCTTTCGGAATCAACCGGTTTGCCTGATTCACTAGCGGGGGCAACGGTGTAATCCCTAGCGCAAGGCCAAGCCTATCTGTTGGCAAGAACTCCGCAGCAATGAATCCAGCCATCCCAAAATAATAGTGATCTTGGGAATTATTTACGGCAAAGTTTTGCAGATCAGCTTTCCAACCAGCCAACCTTCTACTTGACTCGGTCTCTATCTGACGATCAAAAGCTCTCACATCATCATCGTATTGTGCTGAACGTCTGTTCAATCGTTGGAAGTATTTTTCAATTGTGGACTTGTCCTGTCTGAACACAATATCCCGATAACGCTCTAGCGATAAATTCATTGCTAAGCCATCCACTGGCTCCTTCAAACGTTAAAATACAATCTTTTCTTCAGGCTGTTGCGGGAAAACAACTATGTCATTGACTTCGGTGAAAGTTGGCGATTGACCTGAACGGGCAGAGTTTTGGACGCTTACGAGCTGCGAAAATATTCAAAAGCTTTCTAAACCGCGTACTCAGCGGATAACCTGGTTTGCGCTTTATATCCTGATCATGCAGATTTCTAAACCGCGTACTCAGCGGATAACAGTTGCGCTCACTCCATTTTTGAATAGTCTTATTTCTAAACCGCGTACTCAGCGGATAACAAACACCGGCTCGTTTTTACCG
>Ga0224506_10002758_pt1 | contig 11870 bp, 13 predicted proteins | sample SF_Jan12_sed_USG_2_FD_169108 | JGI IMG/M metagenome (GOLD analysis project Ga0224506, IMG submission 169108) | Sediment microbial communities from San Francisco Bay, California, United States - SF_Jan12_sed_USGS_8_1 | ecosystem: Environmental > Aquatic > Marine > Sediment | place: USA...
CAAAATGGTTGCTGATTTTTATGCGGCCTATAATGAGTCCTGGCCACTGGATCACGGTTATCAAATCCGTAAGACCTTTTATAATCTTTACCACATCATCAACCATTTTGTATTGTTTGGTGGTGGCTATGGTTCTCAGGCAGAAGGGATGATAGATCGCCTGTTAGCAGAAATTGAGTAGTGAATATACAAATGCAAGATACCTTAAGCTATACCATCGGCAATAAACTCTATTTGAATATTACAGACCGCTGTACCCTGGTGTGTGAGTTCTGTCCCAAGACGCTGGGTTCATATCAGGTGCATGAGTATGACCTGAGTTTAAACCGCCGTCCCGAGTATGAGGAAATCGTCGCAGTGATTGGCGATCCGACAGTTTATGAGCAGGTAGTCTTCTGTGGTTTTGGTGAACCAACCCTGCGGTTCAAGGTGTTATTGCAGGTGGCCAAATATATAAAAGACAAAGGTGGCCAGGTTCGCCTGAATACCGATGGTCTGGCCTGCCTGGTGAACAAACGGGATGTGTTACCTGAGATGCAAGGTCTGATTGATGCTGTTTCTGTCAGTATGAATACCCAGAATGAAGCACTGTATATTCAGCATTGTGCTCCACAGCTCAACGGGGCCTGGCAGGCCATGCTGGATTTTCTCAAACGTGCCCCTGAATATATCCCCGAAGTGACCGCAACGGCGATTGATGGCCTGGCCGGAGTCGATATTCAACAGTGTGAAAGTCTGGCAAAAGAGCTTAAGGTCGAATTTCGCTCCCGTCAGCTTGATGTTGTTGGTTAAAGCAAATTTTCATTTTGCCCTGTGTTTCCCATCTAAACTAAACAAATTAATTACTATTGCTCATCATTGATTGGCCGATAGTTTAATTACTGCAGAATTTTAACTATAAAAAATATTGGTCAGAGATGGCCTTTACTCATCGAGTTGTTTTATTCGTATGGAACAGGCTTATAAACCAAAATTTGAATGGCGTTTCCTTGGGCCGGATTTCTGGCTGGTCTGGCTATCAGTGGGGTTTCTCTGGGTTATGACACTATTACCAGGTGCGGTACGCCAACGCCTGGCCAAGTGGCTGGCACGTTATATCCTGATTCGGCATCGTAAACGCCGTCAGATTGTGGAAACCAATCTGGCCATGTGCTTTCCAGATAAATCGGACAAGGCCAGACAGGTGATGGTGAGACGCTTTTTTGAGTATGCCAGCATGGCCTTACTGGATTATGGCCTAATCTGGTTTGCCAGGCCTGGAAAATTGAATCGACGTATCGATATTCAGGGTGTAGAGCATATCGAGAATCCTTATCTGTCTGATCGACGGATCATCGTCCTCAGCTGTCACACACCGGGCCTGGAATACGGTGCGATTGCGATTACACGACGCTACCCCACGGTGGGCCTGGTAAAACCGGTCCGAAATGCGCTTTATGACTGGCTGGTCAGCCGTGGCAGAACTCGGTTCAACAGTAAATTGATTGAGCGTAGTGCAGGGATTCGCCATGTCGTGAGGGCGATCCGGAAAAAGAATGTATTTTATTACCTGCCTGATGAGGACATGGGGAATAAACAACGAAGTGAGTTTTTACCCTTTTTCGAAATCCCCACGGCCAGTCTGACCACCCTGGGGCGCCTGGCCAATATGACTCACGCGGTGGTGGTACCCTGTATTACCCATTTTAATCGTCGCAAGGACCGCTATGAGGTGAAGTTTTTCCCGGCACTGAAAAATTTCCCCAGTGGGGATGATGTGGTGGACGCCCGGACCATGAACCAGGCCCTGGAGGCCATGATTCGAGAGGAGCCTGAGCAATATATGTGGTCGTTTCGTTTGTTCCAGACCCGCCCTGAGGGTGAAAGCTCACCCTATGAGCGATGAGGGCGGCTTCTCAGGTACTGCACCAGGCGGTTAATTTGACGCCGGGACAAATTGATAATGGCCAGTGGAATGGCGATAAACAGTCCGATTAACACGAGTGTCTTCATGACATTGGTAAACAGCATAATTCTTACCTCCAGATAGTCAGCCGAATTTGCTCGGTAAGAGGTAGATAGCATTAATCATGCCTGAATTACTAAGGTCTTTACAATCAAATAGTTATAGATTTGAGCAGCTTAAGCCTGTAAGCCTTTCTGACATAAGTCCACAAAAATAATAGGTAAAAATGATAGATTTTAATTAGTTAGGTGTGTACTTCCTTGTACGGGGGGGTTGTCAGAATTTCTTACAGTATAGTCTGTTTAGACGAGACATTCCCTTTCCAGGCAGGCTACTTCGGTACGGGCTGCACAGGTCAGTAGTAATAATTTCAGATACCGCTGGGCTTCCTCATTACTTTCTAATGGTCCCTCTTCACGATCTGATAGACGAATGAACCAGCCTATTCCTTCTTTCTGGTACACATTTGGGTTTGGAGCCATTTCACACCTCCTGGAGAGGTAGTTTTCATTAAGCTTAGAATCGGCCGTTTTGTGATAGATTTCAGGTTTTTTTTGTGGCTATTTGTAAAAAGGTAATTATTTATATAAAAACAGGGAGTTAACAAGGTGGCTTGAAATAAAATTTTAGTCCCATACTCTAAAAAAAGTTTATTATTCCCACTAAATATCGATATTCTAGCTATTTTTAGATAATATTTCCCACTTGTAGCGTATAATAAGGGAATATTTAATTTATTACGTTTTATGCTAATAATCATGGTGACCAATACCCGTAACCATAAAAATTTTAAATAAATAGCTCATTTGTGGAAAATATTAGCTTATGAAGTAATAAAATTGGTAATTATAGTAATAATATTCAAAGATAATTAGGAGTAGTGGGAATAATTGGCGAGTTGTTCAAGTTATTTAATCTTGGTGTTAGTTGTCGAATATATTTACAACAAATTTATTTCCATCTCCCATTGAACAAATATAATTCAATTAAAACAGTCGGTTAAGCTTTTGGCACGATGATTGCTACATAAATATTGTGTCTTTTGGGAGGGATAGTGGATATCCCAACTTCATTCCAAAAGCACATTCGAAGCGTCGTCAAAAGCTAGTCGCCTTAACAGGCAATTGTTGTCTAGCTGTGTTTTAAGGCCCCTTTCCAATAGGGGCCTTTTTTTATTTGTTCAGAGTATAAGTTTTTTACAGGATGTATTGTCGGGATTATTTACATCGTTGTGAACTAGATCACATATTTCTAAAGTGGCATCATCTCCGAAGGTTTGTTCCATAACGATAAGGAGATGTTAATAGAAAATGTAATAAAAACATTAAGTTAAAATGTTTTTCATACTGCGTTTAGAGAAGAATTAAGTCTAAATAGTCACTATAACCTTATATAAATGTTTATAAATCCACCAGATCAAGTCATGTCAATTCTGGATTGTTTAAAAAATTAGCAAGTTTGTCGAAATGCTTAACGCTGCATAAGGTAGCAAAAGTTAATTATCAATAAAATCATATAGATATGAGGTTGGCACAATCATTGCCTTGTGTATAACAGGTTTTACACGATTTCTCCGTTTTGGGGTGTTCAGGTGAGATCAATTGAAATGGTTAATTATATTAAGGACTAAGATGATGAAAAAATTAATTGGAATTGTATTTGCAAGCATGCTTGCCATATTTTCCATCGCTCCGGCAAATGCCGCTCTTATTGTTACTATTTCTGATGGTTCGACCACAGTATCAGAAACTGATATTGACGGTGATGGACTTCTTGAAATGATGAAAAGCTTTGAAGGCTGGAAAGTTGTCAGTTATGCGATGCAAAATCCGTACATAGGTACAGACCTTATCGATAATCTTGCATTAAATGCATTTGCCGTTTCTGGGCGTGAAGGTTCGCTTTCGATAATGATGACAGTGACAGATCTACAAAGATCTAGTTATGTGGCATCTTATGGCGGTACTTTGGCTGGTACAGGTACTATGGGAATCTTTATGGATGGTTCTAATGCCGAAAATGGACTGTCTAATGAACTACTATATGGCGAGTTTGGTTCAGGGGCTTTTTCGAAACAGGCTTCAGGCTCTATCTCTGATGACGATATGTACTCGATGACATTTGTTGCCAAGATTAACCATACTAGTGTTGGGCAACAATCTGGATTTAGTTTTGATGTAAAAATTCCTGAACCTGCACAACTGGCTCTAATGGCAGTTGGTTTGTTGATGATGGGATTTGCTGGCTACAAACGTCGCAGCCACTAAAGGTATAATTAAATAGTAATTTAAAAAGCCCTGTTTAGCAGGGCTTTTTTTATTTCACAAAAATCTGGATTTGCCCAGATTTATCGATAATTTCATCACTGATACTCATGTTCTCACCTAAGAGGGTGAAAGCAAGTACAGCGATGCTCAATTTAATTTTGTACCACATAATACTACTCCATAATGTGCGTCTAATAATGTTTCTAACCACATTTTAAGCAGGGATTATGCCAGCTTATATTTGTATATAAGAATCAACTAATTAACTGGTATTCAGGATGCATTAGAATTGAGATATGTAAAATATCCCGACATATTCTAGAGTTATTTTACAGCTCTTAGGTTTATTCAGCCTGCTGCCTGTCTATCAGGGGCCGCATGGCAGTCAACAGACTTTTGAATAGGCCCTTATTATGGCTTTCTTCCGATGCGAGTAGTTGTTTCATGTGTTCTCGTTCGGTGGGCATGGCGAAACAGGCAGGGCAGGAATCGGGTACCACTGGTAGGTTTGCCTCACGGGCAAAGTCAGCCGTCTGTCGTTCGCGAACATAGACCATGGGACGGATAATGCGTACATCCCCCCCTTTGTTAGTGTAATTGGCCTTCATGGTCCTGAGCTGGCCTCCCCGGAAGGCGGACATCAGAAAGCTCTCAGCCAGGTCATCCAGGTGCTGGGCCAGTACCAGCACATTATAGCCTTCGCGGCGGCAGGTAGAGTACATAATGCCGCGTTTCATACGTGAGCAGAAGGAACAGAAAGAGTCATTTTTCATCTGTTCCTCGGCCTGTTTGGCAATCGGCTGTTGTTCGTAAAAGTACGGAATTCCCAACTCCGAGGTGTAGGTTTTGAGGTGGGAGGGATCAAAACCTTCGACCTCTGGATCCACAGTCATAGCAGCCAGATCAAACTTGATAGGTGCATAACTTTTCAGGTGGTTGAGAATATATAGTAATGAGAGTGAGTCTTTGCCACCTGACAGTCCAAGTAAAAGACGATCTCCTTCTCTAATCATGTCGTAATCTGCAATGGCACGACCGATTTGCCGCATCAAAGTTTTTGGTGGTTTTAGTCGAGTTTCTTTCGGTCTGGCTGTTGCTGAGGCATTCATGCGTGGATCTTAACCATAAAGGGTCTAGCTGGCTACGAATGAAGAATGTTTTTACAGAAAAAACTCGCCCCGAAGTCTTTTCGGGACGGTTTATTTCCTTCTAACTGTTATTTCTCATAGGCAATTTGTATTGATGTGTTAGAAACACCGGGTGTTGGCATTATTTCAACATGTGGAGTAGTCATATATTTTTTCATATCTTTAATTCGATCAAACTTCTTCGGACCATTTTTCAAAAACACGACGCCACCTAGCATTTTATACTCTCTAAAGCCTTTTAGCTTACCCCGGTAAAAGCTCGCTATTTTGTTAATACCGTCAGGTGATTCCATCGTTAGTGCCGGGATAGGCTTGATGTCGTCGAATGTATTTGCCATTTCACCATTTGCAAAATGTGCCTTGACGACAGCATTTTTATATAGTGGTAAAGTTACGCCACTTGTTCCCGTTGCATCGGCATGCTGTTTAAGCATTGTACCCATCATTGCCATCATCTGTTCCGGATCCATTTCTGGCTGACCGCCAGCAGGGCTGTTATCTGCCATAGAGTCACAGGCATCAAGCCTGTTGGATGGTACTCCAGTGTGCTTTAACATTGTCTTATTTATACATTCACCAAATGCTTCCATCGCCATACCATTGTTGGCGCTCATTGCAGCCATACTTTTTGGAAAAAGATGATCGCAGGAAGAAATTGCTTTACGGCCCGATTTAGTACATTTGTTACTACTAATGCCAACACATGAAAGAAAGGCACGATCCTGACACGAGGCCATCATCTCCTGCTGCATCATGTTCTTCATAGCAGAAATGTCCTGAGATGCCGCCGTAAAACTCAGGCTAGTTAGTAAAATTAGATAACTTAGTTGTTTGATTCGATTCATTGATCTTCTCCCTAGTCTGGTATTACTTTTGAAATGATTTTTGTTTCGCCATCGGTAATATTGATGGGTAGTTCAAGTAGTGGTTGAAATTTTTTAGACATAACAACAAACATATATTTACCTGTACCTAGAATGGCATGGTCTGGTCGGCGATTTTCTATATAAGCCTGTTTAGCAGGTCTTGAATCTAATAGTTTGTTATATTCATCAAAATTATATACGAATGTATAAATGCTTCTGTTTCTGATTGTTTTAGCCTTATTACTCCAAATTACCGAACGAAGTATTCCACCCTTTAATGTAAAGCGTGGTGGTAGTAACTTTCCTGTTAAAATTTTGGCCCGTAATGATTGCTCAATATTACCTAATTTTGCGGTGAATATATATTCACCAGGTAACAAGGTAGCTGAATTTCCGTTGTCGATAATTTTTCTGTAAATTTTGTCTTTTGTTGTGCTGGTTTCAGGTGTTCTTTCTATGGACCAATGAACACTTTGTTTGTATGGCAGGTTTTTACCAGAAAGAATAGTAACTGGTTTAAATATACCAAGCCCAAGTGAAAAATTAACACGACTCGTTTTACCTGCATTAATTGTTACTGTTTTAGTTGAATCAATTGGCTGTACACTGTTTGAGTAAACCAGTTTAACGATATAATCTCCAGCAGGTAATGTTGCTTTAGTACCGTCCTTTTTATACAAGTATGTCCCCACCTTTTTGTGGCGTTCCAGGTCCTGTTTTGACTTATAGATGGCATAATAAAGACCGTGACCAGTTACACCAATGTTTTCAGGTAGTTTCGTGGTAATACTTATCTCACCGCCATTTGCAACAATATCAATATGCTGTGGGTGGTCAAAGCCTACGTGTATAATTCTTTCAATTATTGTCTTATCAATTTTTGCAATAAGCTTGTACTTGCCTGGTAAAAGTTTCGTATCCAGTTTTTTACTTATGGTTGCATATACAGATCGATCTATAACATTATTATTCTTATCTAGAGACCGGATAGTCCAGTACGATTTTACGGGTGCAGAACTTGGTGTCAGCCTCATAGATGCAGTTAAAGGAAAAGTTGTTCCTGGTTTATTTGATTTCGATTTAGTTGCATCGTCTTTGGCAGCAGGAGAAACCGCAACATTTTTTGGTGCCAGTTGATGCTGATTTGTTACAGCAGTGGGTTTACTGTCAGGTAATAAAAATACACTGGCAGCAACAATCAGCACGGCTCCGCCTACTCCAGTTGCAATTTTCATCATGCCAGCTTTACCCGTGTTTGTAGTAGAATTTGCTAGATCATCACTTCCAGTATTTATAGTAGAAGAAGATGTTGCCGCAACGGCATCATTAAAGGCGGTATCCAGTGAAAGTGGTGCAGCGACCAGTGGTACGATAGCAAACAGCTTACGTTTACGTTTCATTTCTTCGGCATCTTCAGCACATAGTTCACAACTTGACATGTGTTTTTCAAATGAGGCTAAGTCTGCTTCAGGAATATCCTGATCTTTATAGGGCGCTAGCATGCTATTCATTTGATTGCATTGTTGCCGGGTTTTTGCAACTTTTAGGTACATGTGTTGAGTCAGACCTATGTCAAATTGATTTTTTGCACGTAGTAGGCTTACTTTTATGTCCGACTCACTAAAATTTGTGATGCCGGCAATTTCCTTTATAGAAAGATCTTCGATATAGCGCAGGATGGTCAGGTCGCGATACTTATCAGTTAAGCGATTAATACAAAAGCTAACGGCAGTTTGTAGTTGCTGTTTTGCCAAGGCGTCACTCATTTCACCTTCTGATACTGGTTCAATAAGTTCGAGGCCAGCCTCATCAACCAGAGTTTCTTTTTTCTTTTTCCAGGTATCGTAAAGATGGTTACGGGAAATTGTGAACAGGTAGCTTTTAATGTTTTGTACTTTATCAAGCCCTGGGTCAGACATAAGTTTGATAAAGGCCTGTTGTACTACATCCTGTGCCTGATGATGATCGCCACACAATCGATAGATATAGTTATAAATATGATCCTTGTGGTCGTGATAGATTTTTCCAAAATCAAAGTCCATTCGATACATCCTTTGTGTCCAATTTATCCTGTGTCTAGATCCCAGATATTTACAAAACTACTTCGTTGTTACAAATTTGATATCAAATGGTAACCCATCGAAATGATTTAGTGAATTAATTGAGCAACATCTTCCAAAAATATAATCAAAATATTGGTGACTGTTATGATTAAATTTCAGACACCATATAAACTTCATCGAATAAGATTAATGTCCCTTCTGAAAATACCAGGCCGATATCACGCACAAAATAATGTGTCAGATTAGTGTGCTCAGCAACCTCGTTGTTGATAACAAAACCCGTCACACAGTTAATTTCAAGAACATCACTATAAACACCACTGACGAGAGTAAAGGTACCTGTCAGTGTACCCAGGTCTATTGAGTCGTGGTGTTTAATAACAGTACAACGCGCGTTTTGTATACCGAAAAAGCCTGAGTCGGCATTGGCATCCATATACTTTGTTCCAACATCCGCAAAGCGTTTTAGAGTGCGAGGGGAATCCTCTGCTGAATGGACGGTTTCTTCAATAGTCGTTGCTGTTACTACAAATGTGCTGGATGGCACATCATCAGTCGTCCAGTAGATTGTATCGTCAAAGGTTTTTTCAAATTTGTCGGTGTATCTGATGGATAAATCCCCCGTTGATTTTGCATAAATGGCCACAGGATATGATTTTGTGGCTGATGTGACATTAAGTGATTTATCAAATAGATACTCCGTTAAATCATACTGGCCATTAGAACCGCCCCCTTCGCCACCAGTATTACTGCCACCGCCACTACCACTGTTACCACTACCACCACCACAGGCAGAAAGAAGATTGATTAATAAGTAAGCAATGAATGTATGTTTAATTTTTATCATGTTGTCCTCCAAGACAGTTTGTGATGTTGTCATGACGATTGAAGGCAAGAATTGGTTACAGGTTTTAGAAAATATTTTTCCCTGTGGGCTCTATACTTTATATATATGGCGAGTAGGATAGTGGAATGAGCAGCGCAAAGGTAAAAACCCTTACACCGATTAAGGCATCTCGGCTATTGCAGGATGACCCCAAATCCCTGTTAGTGGATGTGCGGTCCCAGATGGAATTCCTGTTTATTGGTCACCCAGTGGGTGCCATCAACATTGCCTGGATCGATGAACCAGACTGGAATATTAACCCCCATTTTGCCGCGGAAGTCCGCAAGTTGGTACTTGGCGGGCTGGACCACAAATCTGGTCATAATGTCCCCATTCTGCTGATTTGCCGTAGTGGTAAACGCTCCCTCGAGGCAGGGGAATTACTATTAAAAGAAGGATTTCACCAGGTCTATAACATTGAAGAGGGTTTTGAGGGCGAACTGGATGATAGTCACCATCGGAGTACCCTCGGTGGTTGGCGATTCGAGGGGCTTCCCTGGGAGCAGTGTTGAAAAATGCGGCAAAAAAGACCGGAATTTGTCCCTGGCGATAAGCAGGTTAGGCAAAATTGGCTGATTTTTATCGCATTTTACATACTTTTTCTAATTTGGCTGGAACCATTAGTAGATTTTCTGTTAAGTTTTGATCCCACGGCGGTGGACCCGTTTGCGATGTCGGGCATGAATGAGAAAAAGATGCGTTATGCCAGTATCGCCTATGCCGCCACCCGTAGTCTGCCAGTTGGCTTGATGTTCTGGCTGGGGTACCGCGTAGTGACTTCTGCTCGTATTCCACCGGCAAGGATGAAACTTCCGTTTACTGTACAGAAGGTAAAGGGCAGGCAAGCACGTGTGTTTGGTCTATTATTAATGGGTGTTAGCCTGTTTCTGCTGTACTGGGAAATGGTGCAATTGAGTCGTACTATATTGATTTAAACGATATGAACTGAGTTTTTTAATATATTATTTGGGTGTTTCGCGTCGCTAATGGAAGTCAGGGGAAGCTCGTACCATGAAGGCAAATAATACACTTGCTGCTCAATCAATGTCTGAGCAGGAAATTAATACACATAAGAATCTAATCAATTTTGGTGAAGCGGATGCCAGTTTGCTCAAGGCCCATGCTTCAGTGATTGAATCCAGTCTGGACAAGATCGTAGAGCGGTTTTACGACTACCAGATGTCCATTCCAGAAACTAAAGCGGTTATTGATGTAGACGATCGCCTGCCCAAGCTGAAAATAACCATGAAAGCATATATCCAGCAGCTTTTTGCGGGTGAGTATGGGACCGAATATGTCACAAGGCGTCTGGAAATAGGTCGTTCTCATGAAAACCTGGGTGTTTCGGCTAAATTTTACATGTCAGCGGCCTATCAGCTAGAAAATCTATTGCGTGAAACGATAGATATTAATGAGCCAAATAGTGCCCCGTTACGTGCAGCGCTCCACAAAATTATGCATTTTGATATGCAAATTATCATGGATACCTATATTGAAAGCCTGCTTACCAAGGTCAAGTTTGCCCAGGAAGAACTGGAAGACTATGCGGAAAGTCTTGAAGAGGTGGTAACCGAGCGTACTCGTCAGCTAAATGAGTTATCACGCAAAGATGAGCTGACTGAACTGGTCAACCGTGATGGGATGCTGGAAAACCTGAGCCGTGAGCTGGCCAATGCAGGGCGATACAAGGAAACTATCAGTTTTGTCTGCTTCTCTTTGAATGGTTATCAGGAACTGGTTAGAAGCAAAGGTCAGGCCATAGGTAATGTAGTACTGAACCAGATTGGTCATGATATCAAGAGTCAGATTCGTGAGGCCGATATTCCCTGCCGTGTTGCAGATAATGAGTTCTGTATCATCATGCCGCGAACACAGACCAATGAGGCGGAAGCCATCAGTAAGCGACTCATTGATATGTTTGAACAGGATAACCAGCACAAACTGTCATTTAGCATGGGTATTGCCACAACAGGACCCGAGAAACTGATTGATGTTACGGAATTTATCAAGCAGGTTGAGTCCAGAATGCAAAGTGCAGGTAAGGAAGCTGGTTTTGCTATCTGTGCTGAATAGCCCTTTGTAAACTCTCATATATTATTTACCGACCACACCGTCGTGGTGTTGCGTGGATGATCGCTCACGACTGTAAATTGGTTGTCAATAATGCATTCTGCTACCATTAACATTCCTATATATATACCTACAGGTGGTTCGATTTAAATGGCTAGTCTCACCGAGCTTCTCAAACAACGTATTCTTGTCCTTGATGGTGCCATGGGTTCCATGATCCAGACGTATAAACTGGATGAGGCCCAGTATCGGGGGGACCGTTTTGCCGACTGGCCTTGTGATGTAAAAGGCAATAATGATCTGCTGGTATTGAGCCAGCCGCAGATCATCAGGGATATCCATAAGGCCTACCTGGAGGCCGGGGCCGATATCATCGAGACCAATACCTTCAATGCCAACTCCATTTCCATGGCCGATTATGAGATGGAAGAGCTGGTCTATGAAATGAATGTGGCGGCGGCAAAAGTCGCGCGTGAGGCCTGTGATGAGATTGCCACCCCCGACAAACCCCGTTTTGTAGCCGGTGTGTTAGGGCCCACTAACCGTACCGCCAGTATTTCACCCGATGTGAATAATCCCGGTTTTCGTAACGTCACCTTTGACCAGCTGCGAGAATCCTATACTG
>Ga0224506_10002759_pt1 | contig 11869 bp, 7 predicted proteins | sample SF_Jan12_sed_USG_2_FD_169108 | JGI IMG/M metagenome (GOLD analysis project Ga0224506, IMG submission 169108) | Sediment microbial communities from San Francisco Bay, California, United States - SF_Jan12_sed_USGS_8_1 | ecosystem: Environmental > Aquatic > Marine > Sediment | place: USA...
GGTACGATCCCGCGACGCGAATGTGGAGTGAACACAATAGGTATGGGTATGACCGGGAAAACGCAACCCTGTACTTAGAGGATCTCAACGGCACACGATACGACCTCCATTCTGGAATCTATGTGATAATATGGGAGGTTCAGATAGGCGACGAAACATATTATACCATGGATCAAGGGGAACGTTGGGAGCCAGTTTACATCCCTGAAACAGGTGAAACCGTGCATAAGCCGTACTTCGTAGACCTGAATGACAATAAGGTGTACTTTGACTGGGAAACAAAACCAGCGAGCTGGGTCGACGAAATCCACGTTCCAATTCCTGGAACAAACTATACAAGGTTCATTCCATTCAATTGGACACAACAACCAATTTTCGACACCGTCTACATATTTAACATAACGATTCCAGAAGATCCAATGAACCACACAGGAGTCTTCTACGAAAACGGCGCCGAAGTTGCTGTCAATGCAACCTTCAAGACTATTGGCACCATCCGTGGACCAGGCACGAAGGGTGATTTTGACTATTCCAGTGGAACCTTAAATTGGGCATGGTTACCAACGGTTGAGGCTCCATGGAATCAGGGCCTCTTCTTCGACGGGGAAAGATACATTGAGGCTCCATTAGCCGAAAGCTTGAGTGTACAGTACTTTACAACTTTAGACGGAACTCGCATCTACAGTGAAGACTTTGGCTGGGATGTTGGTCAACAAAGTTGGACCGGTTCTAAACGATGGAATTTCAACGGTGACCCTGCCACTGCAAACATAACTGCAGACGTCGTGGAAGGGGGATACGCCGTATATCTCAACGACACAATAAAGGTTGATGTCACAACCAAGTGGCCTCAAGGGGGATGGCCTGACCAGTACTTGATAATGAAGAACGGCACCTACTTCAGCATGAACTGGATTGACGAAATTCAACGTTACATCACGGTCATAAACGACAAGGAGTATCTGTTCAGAACTGTGATGACTTACTACAACCTCACAGATTCAGGTCTCGTATACAATATCGCTGATCCCCTTGACCCCTATTCTCAGATACTGACTCCCACGATGTACGACACGCCAACGATCTCCAGTGAACGCTCAATCTGGACATGGATGAACGCTACATCTGACGCGGTGCTTCACGATACAGAGTACTATCTCATAAACGCTACAGATTCCGAACGATTGAATCTAACTCTAGTCAAGAACTGGTGGACTCTGCCCGAAAGTGTTCGGAGAGACTTGTTCCGCGAAAAAGGGTTGTGGGAACTGGAAGATGGTCGCCCGAGATACAACATCACGATCGAAGGACAAGAATACTTTGTAATCGATCCCAGCCCGGTTACGGGTCGTTGGGATGGAGAATGGACTGTAGAGCAAAACAGGTATAGATACCCCGACTCCATTGACGTCACTCTTGGCGGAACGATCTACACAATCGATCTATTCGAGGGCGGATGGTGGAGAAACGACCTCCGCTGGAGGCGTTACGAAACCATTACATCAGAAGGAGCAACGCTTGAGGTGGAAGAGCAACACCGGTGGAAACCCGCTTATCAATGGAGTGGACTTGACGTTCAGTTGGAGGAAATGAGTATTTACAAGAGACACACCATGTGGGGTGAAGTCTACCGCTGGATGCTAAAGGACCTAAACGTGCACAGCGTTCGATCCATATGGGAACTAGTTGTCGGCACACCCAAGTGGGGAATGTGGGGAATCCGCGCTTTCGACGTGGTCCCAGACACTGGGGCAGTTGACTTAGACGGAGACCTAACAACCACAGATGACCAATATTTTGTAAGAAGAATACACGGAGGATCTGATATGTGGAACGTAACCGAGGACCGAATGTTTGTGGAACTCGTATGGGATCCAAACGCTTCCATGGTTGACGATGAGATGCACATCGGCGCATGGATGGGCAAGGTACATGTCTCATGGAGATTCGAGTGGAACGAAACATACCTCTGGTATTACGCGTCCAACATGAGCGCCGTCAACCCAGAGACGATGCAACAGATCAACTCCACCATGATAGACAGCACAACAGGACTGCCCAACCCGGGCTACTGGGACATAGCACACATGGCCGAAAACTCCACATGGGCTGACGTTTTGGCTCGAGCTGAGAAAGAACACTGGGATTGGATCAAAGACAACACGAACGAGTGGGAGTGGATATGGTTCGGTACCCAGCAAGACTACATGACCTGCTGGATCGAAAACAACACGAGGCAAATGGCTGGAATAGGGCTACGCTACGAACTTGCGGGACTATCCCTCTACAACAACACTGAACAAACGCACTTCTTCATGCCAAAAAGTGTTGACGACATCACCTTTGTGACACCTGGAGAAGCTTTTGGAAACACGAACTCTACTGACGAAATGGTGGTTCCTGGAAACGAAACAATCACCTTCGGATTCGCGTGCAGTAACGTGAACGGAACGATCTTCCCATACAGTGAACAAAGGTCTATGTGGGGATGGTGGGACGGGATAATTTACGGTGCAGATTTCGACGCGCCAGACTTCACGAAGAAGCCCACCGAGTCTACGGTTGACGAAATGTCGTTTACAATACACTTCAGTGCTAACGCCACTGAAAACGGTGAATTGAACAACGAGGCGTCTATGAAGATCGACCAGCACATAGGAAACTGGGAGTTGGATCACAACGTGATAGATGGCAGGAAACAGAACGTCAGCGGCAACATGGTTTATCTTCGAGGTAACGAAGTGCTCCAGAACCGAAGCCTAGCCGTAAGCTACTACGTTACGGCTTTCACGGGTATGGCGTGGGATGTCAAGGACGAAGAGGGCTCAAGTGTGGACAACAACAATGCCACCGAATCCTCCAGTTTCGACGTGGCAGCAAAACTGGCTGATGCAAGCTTCGCCTCCGTAAAGCTGGGAAGCACATACGACTGGAGTAAACCCGTCGCCGTTAACGATACATTCCGCACTTTAAACGTCACCAGCAAAACCACACCCATAGGATCGTTCAGGGCCAGCTTCGAATCTGAGTCAGGGAAGTCTTCGGCGGGCTTTGACATATCCGCCATGATGTACTTCTTGTCTGTGGGATTCCCAAGGTGGGACGGATACGCGGTTTACAACGACCCGGAGGTTTCGTTCTTCATAAGCAGAGGAGTTCTTGCGCCCCTAGGAGAAGGACCGTTAGGGATGCATTGGTTGTTCTGGGTGCTGATAGGGTCTGTCGCGGCTGTGGCGGTGGTCTTAGTTGTCTTCCGTGAGCGGGTGAAAAATGGGTTGTCACGTCTACGGACATCTGTTGGGTCGGTGTTACACCGCAAAGGCGGAGTTAAAGGGGCAGGTCCTCGAGAGCCGCTAGGACTTAGAGGGCACAGATAGTTTCGCCTAACGTTGCTTACTAACCCCCCTATTTTTCATTTTTTTAAAATGCTTGTCGAGGTTATCTGCATCTATTTTATATCGTAATGACCGAAAAAACAATATTTGGTGTTTGACGAATATCTCAAGTTTGAGGAAGAGAAAAATGGTGAAGATTCTTGCAATAGTTGGGAGCCCCCGCAAAGCGAGCACCTACAAACTGGTTGAGGCTGTTGTAGAAGCTGTCGCTGAAAAGAAAAGTGTAGAAACAGAACTAGTGCATCTTGCGGACTTTGACATCAAACACTGCTCTGGCTGCAGCGACTTCTGCGAAAAAACAGGAGAGTGTAACATTAAGGACGACATGCAAGAGCTGTATCCAAAATTGAAAGAAGCGGATGCGCTCGTCATCGGCACGCCAACATACTACTGGAACGTAACAGGGTTGGTGAAGGACTTTATTGACCGAGCCAATCCGCTGTACCACACTAAATCTTTAAAAGGAAAGATAGGTGCAGCCGTCGCCGTGGCAGAAGAGGACGGCCAAGACCTAGCTCTTTCAGCCATCGGCAGCTTCTTCGAACTTCAAAACATGAAGCAGGTAGGCGGAATAGCCATCGTTCGAGGGGACAAACCGGTAAGAGAAGCGGATCTGGAGATGGCAAAGGCTCTGGGGAAAAGAATAGCGAACAAGCTCACCTGAACTTTGCCTTGGTTGTGTCTCAGGAAACGCTCTTCGATAGTTCCCTTTCCGCTCTTCTAATTGTTTCTGAGATTTCCGTCTGAACGTCTTTGTCTAGCGGTGTCGGCCAGTGGTCTTTCAGAATTTCTTCTGCTCTCTCCCTAGCCCGCTTGACTAGGCTTTTTCCTCCCGCCTTCTTCCAAGCATCATAGCTGCTTCTGTCCGATAGTTCGGGGAAGAAGAGTTCCTCTTTGAAATGTTTTAGAGTGTGCTTTTCAGCTAGGAAGTGGCCGCCAGGACCCACTTTGTCAATTACATCCACGGCCAACGTTTCATCGTTTACTTCTATTCCCTGAACTGCTTTTAACACAGCCCTACAGATTTCGTCATCCATTACTAGCTCCTCAAAGGAAGCAACCATTCCTCCCTCCAAACTGCCCGCCCCATAAACAACATCTGCCCCTGCTAACACGGGCAGAAGGGTGCTCATCGCCTTTTCATAGCTTGTCTGAGCTCCAGACATTTTGGAGGCGCTGTTAAATCCGTTGACAGCTACGCGAAATCCGTAGTATCTGGCGACTTCAACTGCGCCGGCACACAGAAGCCCTTCCTCTGGTCCTTGTCCCCACAGACCAGTCTTCATGTCCAAGTTTCCCATAATATACTCAGCTCTCGTACTAGTGCCCGGAACTGCAAGTTGAATAGTGCAGACGCCGCTCAAAATCTCAGCGTTTGTCATGACAAGGGAGCCAGCGAGAGTTACGGGTGCCGTGGCTCCGCCAAGGGGCATGCTTGCAACCGAGCATGGAAACCCAAGCTTAGCAAGCTTTAAGGCAATTTCGACGTATCTTCCCTCAAATTTAAGTGGCGATTCTGTGCAAAAGCCACCGTCTCCTAGCGGTCTTTCTCTTAATTTTTTTTCGCTTCCAGTAGCCGCAATGGCTATTTCTAGTTGGTAGTCGGTCAATTGCATTGCTAGTTCAGGTGGATAAACAGACCAACCACAGGGCTTCTCTATGTTATTTAAAGCAGCAGCGTAATCATGGAGACAACGGACATTATTCGGCTTGTCTAAGGAGGTGGTGAGGTGGCCGCCTGCGGCGTAGGATTCCAGAGCATCGGTAACCCTCGTTAACTTTTCCAAGTCGTCCATGGTGGAAGGTCTCCATTCTCCAGTTGAAAGATCAACCGTGTTGGTTGTCTCGGTGTCAGTGGTGAAGTAGATGTGTCTTCCATCTAGTTTGCAGTCGTATTTCGGGTTTCTTCCGTACATGACAAAGGTTTTCGGAGTTTTCTTCACCGCTTCTTCGACGAGATAAGATGGAAATAAAACCACGCCTTTTTCGAAATCAACTGTGCAACCTTTATCTTTCAGCATCTTCAGAATCGTTTCGCCATGATGAATTCGGACACCAGTTCTTTCTAGGACATCTAGTGAAGCCAAATGAATCGCGTCAAGCGCGTCTTCGGTGAAGACACGAAAAGACGGCATCAAGGAACGCTTTTCAAAGCCCATCATCTATGATCACCCAACTTCTGATGTTTTCCTCCAACTATAGAAATAATGATTCATTTATATCATTTATCGAAGACCCGGGAAGACACGTAGTTACCGGTTTGTTGCAAAAATGGAGTAGGATTTGTACAATCCTCTATCAACAACGAGCACTTCTCATGGCTGGCGAGACGGGATTTGAACTCGCGACCCTGTCGTTTGAGAAAAATTTAGGCGAGTATGCAGAACCCGTTTCTTGCCGATAGGTGTCGTTCATTTTAGAGAAGCTTTAAATATGACGTATGTCATGTCCTACCTTGATCTATAACAGTGTTATAAAGCAACTTCAGGAAGTGTGTGCATGCCCAAAGAAAACAAAAGCCTCTCGTGGGAGTACAGAGGTTGCCGCAACGAGGCTAATGATAGTCTCGATCCCGGAAAAAGAGCATGCCATCTAACTTGTAACCCCTGTCTACAACCGGAAAATTGGACCAACTGCAACGACTGTGAAGTCGTTGGACACTGCAGAGCTGCCTTAGACCGTATCAAAAATTCTAGTCTGAATAGAGGACACTACTATACGGGACAGCTAACCGGAGAAGAATCAATGTATCATGTTTTACATTTCGTGAACAGACAACAAAACATCGTAAACAAAATTGGCAAAGAAAAATACATGAAAGAACTGAAGCACGAGAATCAACACGAAGAGCAGCAACGATAACCAAAGCGATGCCGTTCGATAACATCCACAAAAAAAGCAAAATAACGGTGGCTTTACACAAAACCCAAAAAAGCCTTGATTCAGCCCTTTTTCCAAGAAGTAAACCGATTCCTTATGGCGGGCGGGACTTGATGAAGACTCTTGTTTAAAACTTTCAGAATCTCTTCGTGGCTTGAAACTGCGCGCGATTAGGTAGGAATTATTACTGCGTCTTCTTTATTCCAACCTATTTGAACACTGTCATGCACTTGAAAAGTGGTCTTCGGACCCATGTATGGGACAAATACCTTAATCATTAAGTCGCCACCTGTCTCCACCTCGTATTCATGATACATTCCTTTAAAAAGAGTGGAGCTTATCCTAGTGTTGAGTATATTGTCTAGATTTCTTAGCTTTTTGGCCATTCTGATTCTTTCTGGTCTAATAGAAAGAACTGCGGGAATATTCAGCAGCTCCTCTCTTATCTCCACTTTTACTGGTTTTTCTAATTTCTTTCCGACGAATACTCCGGGCTTCTCACATACTCCTTTTATTGTGTTTACAGCTTCGCCTATGAAGGAAGCTATGAAGGGGTCCTTAGGATGCGAGTAAATCTCTCTGGATTCCCCTATCTGTTTAATTTTTCCCCCTTGCATAACGGCTATTCTATCTGACATGACAATAGCCTCTGTTTGATCGTGGGTTACATAGATGAACGTTTTTTCGACCTCTTTCTGTATTCTTCTAAGTTCCACCGTCATTCGTCTTCTGATTTTCAAGTCGAGGGCTCCTAAAGGCTCATCTAGAAGCAGTACATCAGGTTCGGGTACTAATGACCTACACAGTGCGACCCTCTGCTTTTGCCCGCCGCTCAATTGATGAATTCTTCTCTTTTCAAGCCCTTTCAATCCAACTAGTTCCAGCGCGTTTTTTACTCTTTTCTCGATTTCCTCCTCAGACACCTTTTTCATTTCTAGTCCGAAAGCTATGTTGTCGAATACATTCATGTGTGGGAATAATGCTAGGTCTTGAAATACTAATCCGACATTTCTCTTGTGAGCTGGAACATTAGTTACTACTTTCCCAGATAGCTTGATGATTCCACTGTCAGGTTCTTCCAGTCCTGCTACGCACCTTAACGTAGTTGTTTTTCCACATCCACTGGGTCCCAAGAGCGAGAAAAACTCGTTTTTGTCCACTGTAAACGAGACGTCGTCAACTGCCATTACTTCTCCGAAGCGTTTAGTTACATGTTCTAACTCTACTGCAGCGGGCATTATTCATACCTTCCACGTCTAAGCGTAAACAAGCGTACGGCAGAGAATATGAGAGATACTCCGAAAGAAAATGCAGATAATGCGTTTATATCTGGTGCGACTCCTCCTCTTTTAGCGGATGAGTATATGATTAATGGAAGGGTTGTGAAGCCTGGACCTGTTGTAAAGCGTGTTTTGATGAAATCATCAAAGCTGAGGGTAAATGCTAACAGAGCCGCGGCTATTACACCAGGCATCAAGATGGGTAATGTGATTCTGAAAAAGGTCTGGATCTCATTTGCCCCAAGCGTCCTCGCTGCCTCCTCAACCGACTTTCTAAATCCTGCTATTCTAGCTCTCAGTACAACAATGGCAAAAGTGGCGCCGAACGTCGCGTGGCCTAGGACGACAGTCCAAAAACCTCGGGTAATGCCAGCTACCCCGAACAAAATCAGAAGTGATAGAGACTCGGTAATCTCAGGAATGACTATCGGAATATAAATGAACGCGTCAATCAGGGACCCCCCCCTGTACTCGTATCTGACTACAGCGTTAGCTATCAGCAGGGCGAGCACGACTGAAATTATTGTAACAACAGCTGCTGAGGTGAGGGAATTGTAGAAAGCTGTCCATATAACTCTGTTCTCAAACAGTTGGTAATACCATCTTAAGGAAAAACCAGTAAATCTTCCTAGAGACTTCGATGAATTGAAGGAGAATCCGATCATGGTAACTATCGGCAAGTACATGAAAATAAGGATAAGAATTGTGAATGCCTTTAGAATCTTATCAAAGATTTTCATATTAGAAAACTACCTCCTTAATTCTTGCGTATTTTAGGTATACCAAAATTATGGCCAGAATGAATGCTAAGAATAGTAAGGAAATTGCAGAGCCAAGCGACCAATTTCTTGCGTACAAAAAGACGGAGTATATGACGTTTCCTATCATGTAAGTTTGTGTACCACCCATCAAATCAGGGATTATAAACTCACCTGTCGCCGGAATGAATACAAGTAGAGATCCAGCTACCATCCCGGGAAGGGATAGAGGCAGGATCACTCTTAAAAAGGTAGAGATCTTTCCTGCTCCTAAAGTCGATGCAGCCTCAAGTAGGGATACATCAAGCTTCTCCAAGCATGCATAAAGAGGTAAGACCATGAACAAGAGGTAATTGTAGACCATACCTATGAAGATGGCCGTATGCGTGCGTAATATTTCCAGAGGTTCTTTAATGATCCCTAGCCCTAAGAGAATCTCATTTAATAGACCAGACGATGATAAGATGCCCATTAATGCATAGGTTCGTAGTAAGAAACTAACCCATAAGGGAACCATGAAAAGCAGGAGTACAAAATCCTTATACCTGCATTTAACGGCAATGTAGTACGCAACAGGGTAGCCCAGTATCACACAAAAGAGAGTAGTTGCTAGCCCGTATCCTATCGACCTTAAAAAGATAGTAAGTAACCCCTCCATTCCAAGGGCGTACAGATACCATTCAAGAGAAGGGGTGAAGACAATTTGCTTAAGTCTGTTGACCATATTGACACTATACAGAGCGGTTAGGAAAAATGGAACCATAAAGAATATTGCCAGGAAAACCATGCCCGGTAGCAAAAGTAAAATGTATTGCATTCTCCTACTTCGCCTTACCGCAGCAATGTACTTCTTTGCAAATCCTTTCATCTCTACGTGCACGTCCTTGCGGAGATAGAGATATTTTCCTTTTTTTATAGTTTTGCACGGACATTTAAAACTTGTGAATTACAAAACTATAATTTGTGGTTAATCTCTTAGTAGTTGCTTCAAAGGCGTTTTCAGCTCCATGTCGCTGAAAGGTACATAATCTTCGGTCCGTCCATCTTCACTAGGACTAGACCGAGGTTTGTCTTGGTTCCATGTTCGTCGTCACGCTTTTGCGCCCCCATACTGGGCTTTCGGCACGCGCACAGCTAGAACAACATCCACTGACAATGGCCTAGCATGCCGAAATTCTTGGGTAGGAGCGTCTGTATTGAAGTAAGGTTAAGCTGCCTGCACCGCTGTCCATATCGCGTCGCGACGAGTCCTTTCTTCTGGTGTAAACGTCCTAGTACGGGTTAGCTTCGCAAGAAGCTCCGGAGGCGTAAAGATTAGGGGGTCCTCTCTGAGCGCCTTAGGCACGTAGTCTCTACCGGTGGGAAATGGATACTTGACCGACATGGTGTTTATTGCTGCAATTTCAGGCCTTAGCATAAAGTCGATGAATGCGTGAGCTGCCTCAGGGTGTGGGGCTCCCATTGGAATAGCGAAGTTGTCATACCACGCAATGCCCCCCTCCTCAGCAACCGTGTACTTTATTTTTGGCAGAATTTTCTCAAGGAGAACATCCGTTTCGCTGGACTCGTAGACGATTCCCCCTATGTCTCCGTTCCATCCATGAGAGATTAAGAAATCTCCGGTCTGTAATCCCATCATGAACTCCTCAGTGCCTGCATAAGTGGCTAGGTAGGGCTTTTGTGCAATTAAAGCATTTTTTGCGGCTTCCAGATCGTCTTCCTCGCAGCTATTGGCGTCAAGTCCAAGATTAAATAGTGCAGCAGCTAATATCTCAGTAACTTCAGGCATCATGGTTACTTTCCCCTTATATCTATCGAGAATCCCTCCTGGAGTAGTGTCGAAGACGTCAGCCCACTTTTTGATGGCTGGACTAACCTCGTCGCTGTTCCATCCTATTCCTGTAGTGCCGTATGAATAGATGATGGTGTACTGATTTTCAGGATCGTACTCGGGATCTTTGAAATCGTTGGGAACGAGTTCAAAGTTCGGAATCTTGTCAAGGTCGAGAGGCTCAAAATATCCTTGTTCTATGGCATAAGGTACGTCTCCGTCGGTCATTACGCAAATGTCGTATCCGGTAGCTCCGGGATAGGCAGCCTCTAGTTCGCCCATAAGGGTTTCACCGCTTTCATAGGTGTCGTAGGCCAGTGCTATTCCAAGATCGTCAGCCCATTTGTTGATTCTATTTTTGTTGAGGTAGTATGTCCAGTTGAATATGTTTAAACTATCCTCTAAGGCTAATGGGACGTGGGCGCGCTTTAACTGGCTCTCTAGTGACGATATCCTAGATTGCGACCAAAGGTAGCTAGACAATCCTCCTACAGCTAAACCCGCTGCTCCTGTGCCTGCTATTTTTAGGAAATCTCTCCTTTTCATGTTCCATCGATATGGGAGAAGTTTGTATTTAAATCTTTTTGAGCACGCGGTAGACAATTGAGTACGGTCAAACGATCGTTTTCCTTGTATTATTTATGCTTGGGTGACAATGACGCCCGGGTCGCGTACTTTTGATAATTTCGCCAAAGCGAAGAGAAGGCTTGGACATGTACACAATTGCCTTAATTTCATCTTTGCCTCATGCCATTGACAAGACTAATATTGCCTTCTCCACCGGGCTACTTGCAGCTATTTCTCCATTTCTTTGTACAGTTCTATGAAGCCACAGTTTTTGCAGTAAAAGGGGATAATCTTGTCGCCAAACCAGAGAGCTTTCCTTTTTGTAAAGGATACTTCCGTGCTCCACAAGAAATAGCTTGCAGTTAGACTTCTTCCCTCATCCATTTCTTCGCTGCATTTAGGACACTTCTTAGCTTCTTTTTCACTCACGGCTAATTCACTTTCCTCTTTTAACTCTCTCCTTTAGGAACGCTTATGTGTATTCTTATGCGTATTTGTATGCCTAGATGAAAAACACGGGGAAGAAAGCAAGGATAACACTCACCATAGACGCAGAGGTCCTAAGAAAAGCACACGAAATTGGGCTAAATGTCTCTCAATTCTGCGAAAATGCCTTGAAACAAGCAATCAAGGCACTGGAACGAACAAAAATCCGAGGCGAGGCCAACGGAAGGTACATCGACATGCGTAAGAATGTATCTTCCACCGCAAGATTGGCGGGCGGGACGGGATTTGAACCCGCGACCCCGAGCTTAGGAGGCTCGTGCCCTATCCCGGCTAGGCGTCGGTAGAAAGTTAATCAGCTTTCTCCACCCGCCCAGGCTCCGCCCAACACTCTGGTGAAAGAAGTAGAATTTTAGTTTATTGTTCAGAAAAGTTATTCTTCAACGAGACCATTCAAGGTTAGAGTCAGGAGGCAGAAGCCAAATGAAAAAGCTGAAGCTAGTGGTTCTTGACGTGGACGGAACCCTCATAAGAACATACAGCAGCTGGCAACATCTACACGAAAACTTAGGCACCTGGGAAAAAGGCAGAAGATACGCTGAACAGTTCCATCAGGGAAACATCACGTACGAGGAATGGGCTCGACTGGACGCTTTCCTGTGGAAGGACCTGCCTCTGCAGCAGGTTCAGCAAATAATCAATAACATACCGTAC
>Ga0224506_10002760_pt1 | contig 11869 bp, 13 predicted proteins | sample SF_Jan12_sed_USG_2_FD_169108 | JGI IMG/M metagenome (GOLD analysis project Ga0224506, IMG submission 169108) | Sediment microbial communities from San Francisco Bay, California, United States - SF_Jan12_sed_USGS_8_1 | ecosystem: Environmental > Aquatic > Marine > Sediment | place: USA...
GTTTTGTCACAACCTGGTGGATGATGTTCGTGAGGTGGGGTATACCGTCCGCAATTTCGACTTTCACGAGTACCACGATGAGACCGATGCCTACAGCCATTATCCCGGCGACGACTTGCCAGTCAAATTCCTCGGCTTCGAAATCCTCGCGCAGAAAACTTCTTAAAGTCTTACAGGATAAAGTGGATTACTTCTCAGGATTTTTGGAGAGGGATTTTTGAATGGTTTTCCATTCGGACCCGATCGCTTTAAGGGCCTTGGTTTCCATACTGCGATAGAGAGCTATCATATCCCGGCCTTCGGCAGTCAATTGTGCACCGCCCCCGCCTTTCCCTCCCTTGACGCGTGTCACCAGCGGATGTTTGAAACAGTGGTTCATGGTATCGACCAGGTCCCACGCCCGGCGGTAGCTCAGTCCCAGTTCGCGTGCTCCGGCGGAGATGGATCCGGTACGCTCGATAGCTTCCAGCAGGTCTACTTTTCCCGGCCCCAGGGCGATGTCTTTTTCCGCCTTGATGCGGATTCGGGGACGGCAGGTGAATTTGGGTTGCTTGGATTCAGCCAAGGAATCCTCTTTATTTTTTAGATGGGACCAGGCGGGTGATGCCCACCACGTTGGGAATCGGCCAGGCCAGGGAATTGGTGTCGGTTTCGGTAGCTCCGGTCGAATAACTGCCTACGAATTCCATTTCGGTTTTTCCTGAGTGCACAAACATCTGGGCCTCAGAACCGCCCTCCACATACATGGCCCGTTTCAGCTGGATGGGCAGTTTCAACAGGTTGTCGATCAAATCGTGCGTGCTGAACGGGGAGCGTACATGGATAAACAGAATGTTTCCTTTCTGATCCATCCCGATAGCCGCGGTACTCCATTTTTTATTTTGCTGTTCCCAAACATTCTTGCCGTCGCAGGAAATCATGCGGATGCTTTGGACCAACGTATGGTACAGCGTCCGTAACTGGTCCACACTCTGACAATCCCGGTCCAGGATTTGGGCTTGTGGAAGGGACTTCTTTTTGGGATCAAACACCAGTAAGGCGCGATCTTTTGAATACCAGCTGTTGTTGACGTGGCCGAAGGTTTTCATCAGAGAGACACTGGTAAGTTTGTCGGCCTGATACATGCTGGCGTTGATAGCCGCAACCATTCCGTGTTGCTGAGCCCACTTTTTAGCAGACAGGCGCCTGCCTCCGGGCGAGGCCGAGGCATTCAGGAGCCGGAACTGAAATCGTTTAGAATCGATCTTCAATATTCGGATCAGATTGTCGCCCACGGGGGATTTATCAGGCGAGACGAAGGCCCCAAACTCCAACCCCGGTTCCAACGGAATCCACGGTTTGTGTTTCGGTTTGTTTTGGGCGGCAGGGTCCTGAGAAAGAAATCCGAATCCGGCCAATGCAACTATGATAAAGGCCAGACTGGTGAAGATTCTTTGAGTCATAGGTTCGCCTTTAAAAACCTTGAAAGAGATTTCAGCCAATAAGATGATGTTGGAAATGTGATGCTGGCCAAGCTCAAGACCTTGAGGCCGATTATATCAGGAATTCAATGTAGATCAGGTGCAAATTCATGAATTCGTTTCTGTTGTTTTTAGCTCAGGTAGGGGAAGAACAGGCTAAATATGATGAAATTGTACAACCATCGGTTGATTATGGTAAAAATTTGTTTATAATAGATTAACTTTAAATGTATCATTGAATTGTAGAATATTATGAGAAGCCTCCTATATTTATCAAGTTACTGATTGAGACATCTTGCATTCTCTGATATCTAATTTTAAGAAAAAGGTGCATATATGAAATATTTGGTGCGATTTGGGTCTGTTTTTTTGATGGTTCTGCTGGTAGGATGTGCCTCGCAAGGTGGAGGAGATGATTCTGCTTCCAACATGGCGGAAGGTTCTGGCGGCGAAGTTCAAATGAAGTCCGGAGTTGCGGGTGTAATGATTACCAAGCCAGCGCCGATGTCCGATGTAACCAGCCCCTTTGAAGTTTGTATAGATACCATGGGCTATACCGTTGAGCCTGCCAAGAATGGTGTCAACGAAGGGAAAGGCCATCATCACTTGATTATTGATGCGGACCTGCCTGATCTGAGTCAGCCGATACCCAAGGATGAGCAGCACATCCACATGGGCGACGGGTCCACATGCAAAACAGTCGAATTACCCAAAGGGAAGATGTATACCATTAAGGCTTTGTTTGCCAGAGGCAACCACGTCCCTTACGATCCCGCGGTCACCAGTTCCGTAGTTGTTTTTGTAAAGTAAAAATAAATCAAACAGGGAGAAGGACATGAACATTTTGTGCAGAGTTTTAGCAGTATTCTTTATTTTGGTTCTCGTCGGCTGTGAAACTACAGGTGGTTCCGGCGGCGGTGCAACTGCAAGCTCCTCTTCGAGTGGCGGCGGCATGACTGACGAGCAACTCATGAAAATTGGTATCAAAGAGACTTACGACAAAAGACAGTAAGTTTTTTTATGTATTAAGACGCGCGGGCCCTCAAGGCCCGCGTTTTTTTTTGCCTGAAACCAGGTTTATTGGGAGTCGAGCGGAGGGAGGAATTCCGAGAGGTTTTCTAGGATGATGTCTGCGTCGGAAAAATCAATGTTTTTATTGAGGCGGTTGCGGACAATGACGCAGGCCATGCCGGCTTCATGGGCGGCGGTGAGTCCCTTTAGCGCATCTTCCACGACGATGCACTTCGACGGCGGAATCCCCAACTCCTGTGCCGCCTCCAGGAAAATATCAGGAGAAGGTTTTTCTGGTCGTGGTGGTTGTTTTCCCAGGATGGTTTGAACCAACGAATCCGCATTTTCATTTTTGAGGATGTCGCGGATGTCGTGTGCCCACGAACCGGAAGCGATTGCTACTTTAAACCTGCCGTTTAACTTCTGGATGAATTGCCTGGCCTCGGGAAACAACTTGATGTCTCCACTCTGGCAGAACCGGGAATAGATTTCGAATTTCTGTTGCCGCATTTCCTCCGGCTTCACATCCAGCTTTAAATTGTAACGCTCTATTTCTCCCTGAATCCCCTTGCCTTTGGATGTGAACTCTACCCAGTACTCTTCCGGATCGATGCTGTGACCGTACCGCTCGAAAACTTCGTTGTAGGCGCGGTAATGAAACGGTTCCGAATCGGCGATCAGACCGTCAAAATCAAGAATGACGCCTTCACACCGTTCCAGTAATGCTTTTAGCTCGTGTATTCTTTTAGGAGAAGATGTTTCGCTCATAGTGGTATGAAAGGGTCTAAGAAGTGATTCAACGATAAACAGAGGTGCCGAGGCGGTCCGTGCGCACTCCTGTATCCTCGCTGTCCCAGGACCAGTATATCCATTGCGCTTTGCCGCGTAAATTTTTCAGGTCCAGAACTCCCCATACTCTGCTGTCAGAGCTGTTTTCCCGATTGTCCCCCATGACAAATACATGTCCCTCCGGAATGCGCAGGGGAGCCATATTATCTCGAGTTCCGGAGTCCGGGGATGAAGGTTGGGAATGGTGTGCATACGGTTCTTTCAATAATTTATCATTGATATAAACCCTTTGCCGTATTATCTGAATCGTTTCCCCCGGCAGACCGATCACCCGTTTGATGTAATCTTTGGAGGGGTCCAAGGGGAATTTAAATACGATAATATTCCCGCGCTCTGGAACGCTGGAAAAAAAGTGAATATCCGGAAACAGTTGGATGCTGGTAAACGGAACTTCGTTGGGAACATGAATGCTGTAACTGAATTTGGAAACCAGAAGATGGTCGCCGATCAGTAAGGTGGGTTCCATGGACCCCGAAGGAATCTTAAACGCCTGCACGATGAAGGTTCGGATCAACAAAGCCAGAACCAGCGCAATGATCAGAGCTTCTGCGTATTCCCGGACGACGGTTTTCTGCGGTTTTTCGGCCTTCAGCGCGTCTGTTGTCTTATCTGTGTTTTCGGATTTATTTGACATCTGTTCTCAGTACCGCCAGGAATGCTTCCTGCGGAATTTCCACTTTGCCGATGAGTTTCATTTTCTTTTTACCGGCTTTTTGTTTCTCAAGTAACTTTCGTTTTCGGGTGATGTCTCCGCCGTAGCATTTGGCGAGAACATTTTTACGGAGGGCTTTAACGGCCTCCTTGGCGATAACTTTACCACCGACCGAGGCCTGGATGGCCACCTCAAACATTTGCCGGGGAATTTGTTCCTTGAGTTTTTTAACCAACGTTCGTCCCCGTTGGTACGCCTTGTCCTTGTGAGAGATCATCGAAAGCGCATCGACTAACTCCCCATTAAACAGAATGTCCAACTTTACCAGATCTGATTGCCGAAAATCTAAAAATTCGTAATCGAACGAAGCGTACCCCTTGGTCGAGGACTTGAGCTGATCGTAAAAGTCGAGAACGATTTCGCTGAACGGCATATCGTATTTCAGGAGTACGGTTTTGGGTGTCAGATATTCCATCTTGGTTTGGATACCGCGGCGGTCACGTGTCAGCGACATGATAGTGCCCACATATTCCTCCGGGGCGATGATGGTTCCCGTCACATACGGCTCTTCAATCCGGTCGGCCCGCGTTTGTCTGACCATGTTCACCGGGTTGTCGATCATTTCTTCTTCCCCGTTTTCGTGGGTCAGTCGGTAGATAACGGTCGGTGCCGTGGTTAAGAGTTCCACCCGGTATTCCCGTTCCAGCCGTTCACGGACGATTTCCATGTGCAGGAGCCCCAGAAATCCGCAACGAAAACCGAATCCCAGTGCCGCTGAAGTTTCCGGTTCGTAGGTGAATGAGGAATCGTTCAAACGCAGTTTCTTGAGCGCGTCGCGGAGCGGTTCATATTGATCGCCCTGGATGGGATAAAGACCGCTGAACACCATGGGTTTGACATCTTTGTACCCTGCCAATGGTTTTGCGCACGGGCGGTCCGGTTCGGTGATGGTATCGCCGATTTTGGTCTGATCGAGTTGCTTGATGCCGGCGATGACGTATCCCACATCTCCCGCGCTCAACTCCTTAATACGGCATGGGGCGGGAGTAAAGGTGCCCAGCTCTTCCACTTCGAACTGATGGCCCGTCGCCATCATCTTGATGTTCATGCCCTCTTTGATCGTGCCTTCCATCACCCGGGTCAGGGTGATTACTCCACGGTAAGGATCGTACCATGAATCGAATAGCAGGCTTTGCAGGGGGTTGTCGGTTTTCCCCGATGGCGGTGGAATGAGGCGTGCCACTGCTTCCAGAATTTCCTTGATGCCCGTTCCATTCTTGGCGCTGGCCAGAATCGCGTCTGTCGAGTCGATTTGCAAGACGTCTTCCAATTGTTCCATCACCGCTTCCGGGTCGGCGCTGGGAAGGTCGATTTTATTGATGACCGGGATGATGTGCAGATCGTGTTGCATTGCCAGGTTGACGTTGGCGATGGTTTGCGCCTGAATGCCCTGTGACGCATCAACTACCAGCAGGACGCCCTCACAGGCCGCCAGACTACGCGACACTTCGTAGGTAAAATCGACATGACCGGGAGTGTCGATCATATTGAAGACGTACTCTTCCCCGTCATCCGCCTTGTAGTTGAGACGCACGGTCTGCGCTTTGATGGTGATACCTCGCTCGCGTTCCAGATCCATGCTATCCAGGACCTGCTCCTTCATCTCTCTTTTTTGCAGGCCGCCGGTTTCGAGAATCAGTTTGTCCGCTAGTGTGGATTTGCCGTGGTCGATGTGGGCGATGATAGAAAAGTTGCGTATTTTTTTTAGTGACATGAAGAAATCGTGTTGGCTTTCAATTGAATTTAAGTTCGTTATAATTCGTGCTGGAAACGGGTAAGGGGAATAGCCGGAAACCGGGCTTACGTGGTTCTGGCATCCACCTGGGGAATCGATATCCCCGAGGACGATTTCCGGGGGGCAGTTTTAACTGTCCATGGCGCTGTATTCCGTCGAGTCAGGGGTAGTGGGTAGAGATCGGACAACCGGTGCATATAGGCCTGCCAATCATGGAGCCGGAGTTTGATCGCTTCGTAATCATGGGCATTGTCGATATCCAACGCGGCTCCGGGAAGCGGCGATTCCAAACCGATAAATCTCGTATCCATTATATTAGAGATGCATTCCTCCAGTCCCTGTTTGGGAACCCATGATCGGAAAAACCGCACCAGAGGTTTAACGTTCATCCATGAAAAAAACAGGCCCAGAAGTAATCCGATGTAATACCGGTAACGGCTCTTCTTGTCTTTGCCGATGATTTCCCACCCGAAGAGTACCACATTTTTGAAATTGCGCTGGTATCGGTATTGATACATATTTTGTACATAATGGCGATTTCCTATGCGGATGGGTTTGACCAGATGCAGATTGTTGATCCGGTATCTATGTTCCTTGAGATGCAGATACGCCATTTGAACGCCCGGTTTCCCCGGTTCGGGATAAAACGTCATCAGGCTTTTCTCAGGGGTCAAACCTGTAATCAGGTCATAATTTTCCAAGTCGCTATTCAGAATAAAATAATCGATTTCGTGTGACGTGATTAAAGGTGAATCGCAGGGAACCACCAGAACCGTTCGGTCGCGGTAGGGAGAATTCTCCAGCTCTTTTTCCGGAACCTCCTCCGGCAGGGTGTGTAAGAAACTGTGCCAGACGTTTTCGTAGAGATTCTGCTTTTGCTCCAGAATATGGATGGGTTTCGGGCTGTTTCGGTCGATGCCGTCGGCGTCCAGATGTTTCAGGATGGCATCGCGCGGGCCGGTGATGGTGATACTGCGGACGGACTTCGCCCCCTGCAGTGCTTCAATCACATAGCTGATGACGCATTTTCCCTCGATCTGCAGGAAGGCTTTGTGTTGATGGTGTACCTTGTAGCTGTCCTTGCCCTCCCCAGCGACCAATAGGGCATCGTATTGTTGTAATTCCATGGCCACATCCCTGCTGGGTTCTTTAATGAGAAACACTCAATTATATAATATTAAGACCGAAAATAATTATCAAAATTAAAAATTGAGTCATTCTCCTGAAAGGCTTATTAATCAAGGTGAATTATTGATCGAAAGCGATTTTGGGCCTTGATCTCCCAGTGGAATTTGATTATACACAGTATTCATCTATAATCGCTCCACCGGGAACCCCTCATCTCATGTCTGCCAATACGCCACTGAAAACCACACCTTTTTATGAAATCCACAAAAAGCTGGGCGGCAAGATGGTGCCCTTCGCCGGGTGGAACATGCCCATCCAGTATGCCGGGGTGATGGAGGAACATCGTGCGGTGCGCGAAGGAGTGGGTGTGTTCGATGTCAGCCATATGGGAGAAATTGATGTCCGGGGTCGCGAGGCCAAACCGTACCTACAGAAATTACTGACCAATGACATGGACAAGCTGGACGACGGCGGCATTCTGTACTCGTTGATGTGCTATGAGAATGGCGGTGTGGTGGATGATTTGCTGGTGCATCGGTTTGCTGAGGACCATTACTTCCTGTGCGTCAACGCTTCCAATACAGACAAAGATTTCGAGTGGGCCAGCGGCCTCGCTGGGGAATTTGACGTGCAGGTAAACAATATCAGCGATCAGACCGCCCAGTTGGCGATTCAAGGTCCAAAGGCAGAATCTCTGTTACAGAAGCTGAGCGACATTCCATTGGGTGATCTGGGTTATTATCGTTTTCAGAAAGGCTGGGTAAGCGATACGGAGGCGGTCATCGCTCGCACCGGCTATACCGGCGAGGACGGGTTTGAAGTTTACCTGGATGCAAGGTCAGCGGTGCCTGTACTCGAATCATTGTTGGAAGTCGGAAAGGAGTTTGATCTGCAACCCATCGGCCTGGGCGCGCGCGATACTCTGCGTCTGGAAATGGGCTACGCGCTTTATGGGCAGGAGATCGATGCCGACCATTCGCCCCTGGAAGCGGGGCTCGGCTGGGTCATCAAACTCAACAAAGCCGATGCCTTTGTAGGGCAGGAGGCTCTTAAAAATCAAAAAGATAATGGCCTGGCACAGAAGCTGGTGGGGATTAAGTTGATCGATCGCGGTGTGCCTCGTTCTCATTATAAGGTGCTACACGAGGGCCAACCGGTGGGGGAGGTGACCAGCGGAACATTCTCTCCGACCTTGAATACCGGGGTGGCCTTGTGTAATGTACCCACGGCATTGTCAAAACCCGGCACACGGCTGGAGGTCGCCATCCGCAACTCGACGGTTGCAGGAGAGGTGGTATCTCTCCCGTTTGTTCCAAGCGGGGTGAAAAAATAATCAAATATTTGAATTCCAGTTTCGGATGATTTTGGGATTGGGATAAATTTTTTTTGTAAATTGAAAAAACGACAAGGAGGGAAGAATGGAGGTCCCAAAAGATCTTCGGTACACACAGGAACATGAATGGTTGAAAGTGGATGGAACCAAAGGTGTGATCGGCATCACCCATTTCGCTCAGGATCAGTTGGGCGATGTGGTGTTTGTTGAGGTGCCTGCTGTGGGAACCGAACTGGAAAAGGAAAATACCTTTGGAGTGGTGGAATCGGTTAAAACCGTATCCGACTTGTATGCCCCGGTCAGCGGCAAGGTTGTCGCCGTCAACAAGGACCTGGAAGCCAACCCCGAACTGGTCAATCAGGATTCCTATGGCAAGGGCTGGATGATCGAAGTTGAATTGTCCGACGCCAGTCAAGCGGAAGGCTTGCTTTCGGCGGAAGCCTACGAAGCCTTCATCAAAGAACAGCAGGGATAATTTGCATCCCGCATCCAATTGACTCATGCGCTATATCCCACACACGGAAACCGATATCAGGGAAATGCTCTCGGCCATCGGCATCAAAGAGATCGGGGAGCTGTTCCACAGCATCCCGGAAGCTCTGCGTCTGGAGGCTCCGCTGGACCTGCCACCTGCGCTTCCCGAGGCGGATCTCACACGAGTCATGAGCCAGTTGGCGAGCCGGAATGTGAATCTTGAGGAATGTGCCGTGTTTCTCGGTGCCGGGGCGTATCGGCATTTCACGCCGTCGCTGGTGAATCACCTTCTCCTGCGCGGCGAGTTTTTGACCAGCTACACGCCTTACCAGCCGGAAGTAAGTCAGGGTACCCTGCAGGCCATTTTCGAGTTTCAGAGCTTCGTCTGCATGCTGACGGGTATGGAGATCGCCAACGCATCGATTTATGACGGCGCTTCTTCATTGGCGGAAGCCGTGCTCATGGCGCACCGCGTCAACAATCGTAGTGAAGTGTTGATGTCCCGCACCGTCCATCCCGAATACCGGCAGGTGGTGGAGACGTATACGCGAGGCATCGATTTCAAAATTACCGAAGTGCCGTATCAGGAAAACGGCCAGACCGATTTGGAGTTTATTAAAGAGAACGTGACCGATGCCACCAGCTCGGTAGTGATCCAGTCGCCCAACTTTTTCGGGATCGTCGAACAGTACGCCGAGTTGGGAGAGTTCCTGAAAGAAAAAGAAACCCTGCTGATCGTCGTGGTGGCCGAGGCGACGTCGCTTGGCATTCTGAAACCGCCCGGCGAACGGGGAGCGGATATCGTTGTCGGAGAAGGGCAGGGCTGGGGATTGCCGGTATCCTACGGCGGACCCCATGTCGGATTTTTCGCAACGCAGGAGTCATTTTTCCGACAGGTTCCGGGACGCATTGTGGGTGAGACGGTCGACCGCGCTGGTCAACGTTCCTACGCGTTGACTCTGGCGACGCGTGAACAACACATCCGCCGTGAAAAGGCGACGTCCAACATCTGCACCAATCAGGGCCTGTGCGCACTGGCGGCGACCATCTGGCTGGCGGCGATGGGCAAGCAGGGAGTGCGCGAGATGGCTCTTCAAAATTTGAAGACCGCTAACGCTCTTAAGGATAAACTGCAACAACTAAAGGGTTTCGGTCTTCGATTCCTGTCCGATACTTACAATGAATTCGTTCTGGAATGCCCCGGACCAGCGCAGGAACTTCATGCGAAATTGCTTGAAGATAAAATTGTCGCCGGCTTGCCGTTAGGAAATTTTTACCCTGAATTGGATAATTGTCTGCTCCTCTGTGCTACCGAAATGAACTCTTTGGAAAGTCTAGACCGCTTCGCAGATCAACTGGGTTCCTTGTAAATAAAAAATCAATTTAGAAGAATTTGGATCGGGGCTTCCCCGTCGATCAATTTTGTAGGAACGCTGTCTTCAAGGAAATTGAAAAAACTTCGGGAAATAGCGGGTTTTTTGATGTACAAACCGTAAATTTAGATTATCATCTAAATGATTGACCACGTCCCAGTGGTATTCTATCCGGGTCGCTTAAGACCTTAACCGTGTAAAGGAGATCACACGCATGGCCACCAAAAAAGCCTCGAATGGCAACAAACCACCCACCAAGTCAGAAGTGTTTAATCAAATCGCCTCGGACACAGGATTGACCCGTAAAGAAGTCGGCGCTGTATTCGAATCTCTTGGCGGAATGATTAATAAATCACTCTCGTCACGCGGACCCGGTCTGTTCAATGTCGTGGGATTGATGAAAATTAAAGTTGTCAAGAAACCGGCTACCAAAGAGAGAAAAGGAATCAATCCTTTCACCGGCGAAGAAGCAATCTTCAAAGCCAAGCCAGCTCGTAAAGTAGTCAAGGTTCAGCCACTTAAAGCACTCAAAGATATGGTGTGAGCGAACTCACACACAACGTAGCATCCCAACTGAAAAAACAACACAAGCCCAAGGTGATTGGTCGCCTTGGGCTTGTTGTATAAACCCCCTCCATTTTATTTTTAACTTTACTTGTGTCTATTCTTCTAACCAGTCGCACTGTTAGGAAAACTTTCTTTATAGTCTATTTGATTTTGCCTGCGAGTTCTTCGGCGGGGTAGGTGAGGATTTCGGAAAGGGTCGGATGATAGTGCGGCATGGTGAGCAGGTCGATTACCGTGCCTTTATAATACATGACAGCTATGAGTTGGTGGATCAGTTCGCCTGCTTCGGGGCCGGTGATGTGGCCGCCGATAATTTCTCCGCTCTTCGGATCACACAGCAGTTTGACATGGCCGTGCGTCTCTCCCAGGCATAAGGATTTGCCATGATCGTCGAACGGATACGATGCGGCGAGGTATTCGATCTTTTTCTTTCGGCAATCTTTTTCAGTGAGGCCGACACTGGCCACCGGCGGATCGGTGAACACGACGGTGGTGGCGAGTCGTTCGTCGACTTCCTTTGGCGTTTGGTCCGGATGCGTCGCGTTCCAGGCCGCGATTTCACCCTGTTGGATGGCGATGTGTACGATCTCGTGCAGGCCGTTGACGTCCCCCACGGCAAAGATATGCGGTTGACTGGTTCGCATGGCGTCATCGACGCCGATGCCCCGCTCACCCATCTCCACCCCCGCCGACTCAAGATTCAGCCCGTCGACATTCGGACGGCGTCCCAGCGCATCGAGGATGCATACTGCGGATACAGTTTTCTCTTTCCCTTCGTGCATGAAACGGACGGTTTTTTGATTGCCCTCGGCGGATACCTGTTGCAGTTGCGTGCCGGTGAATAGCTCCATGCCTTCTTCCCGGAGCCGCGCTTCGACGGGTCGCGCCAGATCTTCGTCGGTGGACGACAGGATGTGTGGGCTTCGCTGGATCAACGTCACCTGAGTACCGATGCGTTGATAAAACTGCGCCAGCTCCACAGCAACGGGGCCGGCCCCCAACACGATCATCGACTCCGGTCGCTCTTTCAGTTCCAGCACGTCGTCACTGGTCAGGTATCCTGTTTCTTCCAGGCCGGGTACGGCAATCTGGTTGATGACTGATCCGGTGGCGATGATGAATGCTTTCGCGGACAGCCGTTTGCCTCCGGCTTCTATTTCCTGGGGCGACACAAAAGCGGCTTTGTCTTGTATCAATGTGAAACGTGGATTTTTGAGTTGGCCGATA
>Ga0224506_10002761_pt1 | contig 11861 bp, 10 predicted proteins | sample SF_Jan12_sed_USG_2_FD_169108 | JGI IMG/M metagenome (GOLD analysis project Ga0224506, IMG submission 169108) | Sediment microbial communities from San Francisco Bay, California, United States - SF_Jan12_sed_USGS_8_1 | ecosystem: Environmental > Aquatic > Marine > Sediment | place: USA...
CCGGATGAAGCCCTCGGCACCCAGCTTTCCCAGCCAGCGACTGTTGAAATCAATTACCGTGTGCTCGGGGTCCAGGATTTTGAACACCTGCTTCTTGTAAGTCTCGGCGTTAGCCAGAACCTCCTCATGAGTCATCTCCTTGCGAGTTTTGGACAATCCCGAGGGGTCGCCTATCATCCCGGTGAAGTCTCCGATGAGGAATATGACGGTATGACCAAGGTCCTGGAAGTGCCTCATCTTTCTGAGGATGACGGTATGACCGAGATGTAGGTCGGGAGCGGTAGGGTCGAAGCCAACCTTTACTACCAGCGGTGTCCCGGTTTCCTGCGACCTCTTCAACCGCTCTTTGAGTTCGTCCTCCTGGATTATATCCACGGAGCCTTTTTTCAGATACTCAAACTGTTCCTTCAGGCTCATATCTTTGGGGTTCATGGTCATCGGCTTATCTTCACCTCTTGAGTTAACCGCTGGCTAAGGCTTCTTCTTCCAGAGGACTCTTCTCCCTCTGACCTCGAGTCTGTCCTCGGTAAAGAGCCTGATTGCCTCGGCATAAATCTTGTGCTCCTGCTTAAGTATGCGTGCGGCAAGGGTATCTGCATCGTCATCGTCCCGCACCGGCACCACCTTCTGGATTATTATGGGACCGGCGTCAACATCCTCGCTAACGAAGTGGACGGTGCACCCGGTGTATTTCACCCCGTGCTCTAGGGCGTCCTTTTGAGCCTGCATTCCGGGAAAGGAAGGAAGAAGGGCAGGGTGGATGTTCATTATTCGGTTACGATATTGACTGACAAAATAAGGGCTAAGAATCCTCATAAAGCCGGCTAAGCAGACCAGGTCGACCCTCCGTTTTCTCAGCTCCTCCACTATGCGGCGGTCGAAATCCTCGCGGTTGGGGAAGTCCTTATGACTGATGCAGAGTGTCTCCAGACCCATTTGCTGCGCCTTCTTCAGTCCCGGGGCGTCGGGTTTATTGCTTATGACGACCGCTATCTCTGCCTTGGGTATTTTCCCGCGCTTCACCGCCCGGGCGATAGCTACCATATTGGAACCCCTACCCGAGATGAGAATCGCCACCCTCTTTTTCCCTGCCATAATGCCTCCTCACTTTGGCTTTTCAAAGAGCTGGAGTTGGGGGAACCTCTCATAGGGAAAGTCAATCGGATACTTTTCGGTAAAGCAGGCAGTGCAGAACCGCTTCTCCCCGTTCTTCACGCAGCTGAGTATTCCCTCCAGACTGAGGTATTTAAGGCTGTCGGCTCTAATGAACTGGCGGATATCGTCCACCGAATGGGAAGAAGCAATCAGCTCCTCCTTGGTAGGGGTGTCAATACCGTAGAAACACGGGGAGATGATGGGGGGGCTGCTTATGCGCAGGTGGACCTCCTTCGCCCCGGCGCGGCGTATCATAGCGACGATTTTGCGGCTGGTGGTTGCCCGCACGATGGAATCGTCCACCAGCACCACCCTCTTTCCCCGAATCAGACCGCGCACCGGATTGAGCTTGACCTTCACTCCCAGGTCTCTTATGGCTTGCTTCGGCTCAATAAAGGTGCGCCCCACATAGTGGTTTCTTATGAGACCGAAATCAAAGGGTATTTTGGATTCCGAGGCGTAGCCCAGCGCGGCGCTGACTCCGGAGTCGGGAACTGGAACCACGATATCGGCATCTACATGAGATTCCCTGGCCAGTTGTCTTCCCAGGCAGCTGCGATACAGATTGACACTCTCGCCGAAGACGATGCTGTCGGGGCGGGCGAAATAGATGAGCTCGAAGATGCACTGGGCATGCTTCCTTTCGGGAAAGGGAAAAATGGACTGCAGACCATCTTTATTGATGATGAGAATCTCTCCGGGCTGTATCTCCCTGATGAATTTAGCCCCGATCAGGTCAAGAGCGCAGGTTTCGGAGGCGATTACATTGGAGTTCCGCAGCTTCCCTAACACCAAGGGGCGGAAACCGTAGGGGTCTCTGATGGCAATCATCTCATCGACCGTCATGAGCAGCAAGGAGAAAGCCCCCTTTATTTTCAGCAGAGCTTCTACTAAGGCATCGTGAAAGGTCTTGCGGGAAGACTTCACCAGAAGGTGGAGAATAACTTCGGTGTCGCTGGTGGTAATGAATGCTGCCCCCTGACGCACCAGCTCGCTTCGGAGGCTCAGGGCGTTGACCAGGTTGCCATTGTGGGCTAAGGCTATCTGTCCCCAGTAGCTGTCTATAAGAATTGGCTGGATGTTGATCGACCCGGAATCTCCGGCAGTGGAGTAGCGAACATGCCCGATAGCTGACTTTCCTTTAAGCCGAGCTAAGTTCACCGGGCTGAAGACGTCTGCCACCTGACCCATTCCCCTCTCCAGATGGAGCCTGCGCCCATTGGAGGTGACTATACCTGCGCTCTCCTGCCCTCGATGCTGGAGGGCATAAAGCCCCAGATAGGTCAAGCGCGCCGGTTCATTGTGGTTGTAAATACCAAAGATACCGCACTGGTGTCGGAGTCCTCCGTCATCCAGGCATTTCATATGGCTAATCATCCTCCTTGCTGAAGAGGAGCCGCTCCAGAGCCGTGCTCCAGAGGTGGTGCAGCTCCTTGATGGGGTGGTCAATCAAAACCTCCCCTCCACAGGTGACCCTTAATGCCTCACCCCCCACTCTCCCAATCACTTCCCAGGGGATAGAGCTTTTGTCCAGCAGCCTCTCGGTCTCCTTCATTCTTTGGCGAGGGACAGAGACCAGGATGCGGGATTGCGATTCCCCAAAGAGGAAGGCGTCCTCTCTTATGCTGCTGCTTTTGAGCTCCATGCTGGCACCTATACTTCGCTGGGGGTGAAAGCAGCACTCTGCCAGGGCGACCGCCAGCCCACCTTCGGAGCAATCGTGAGCAGAGTGCACCAGCCCTCTGCCAATCAGCTCCCGGCAAGTCTCCTGCACCCCTTTCTCTAGGGGAAGGTCAAGGGTGGGGGGTTCCCCTCTCTCGAGCTCATGGACTACCGACAGATACTCACTTCCTCCCAGTTCATCCCTTGTCTCCCCCAATAATAATATAATATCTCCTTCCTCTTTAAACAACTGGGCGCAGTGCTTTCGGCAGTCGTCGAGAAGTCCGACCATCCCCACCGTGGGAGTGGGGTAGATGGGAGAGCCAAAGGTCTCGTTGTAGAAGCTAACATTGCCGCTCACCACCGGGATACCCAATACTTGACATGCCTGGCTCATCCCCTTGATGCACTGGTCGAATAACCACATTATCTCGGGTTTCTCGGGGTTGCCGAAGTTAAGGCAGTCGGTCAAAGCCAGGGGAGTAGCGCCGCAGCAGGAGAGGTTGCGGGCTGCCTCTGCCACGACGAGCATCCCTCCTCGCTGAGGGTGGAGGTGGCAATAGCGGCTGTTCCCATCCACGGTGAGCCCCAGGGCTTTGGTGGTTCCCTTGATGCGTATCACTGCAGCATCGGAGCCTGGTAATAGCACCGTGTTATTCCGGACAGTGTAGTCGTATTGCCGATAGACCCACTCCTTGCTGGCGATGTTTGGCGAGGAGAGGAGTTCCTTTAAGACCTGGTTCATGTCAGATGGGATGGGGACGGATGCTGGTTCAAACCGGGCTATATCTTTGAGATAGCCGGGCTTCCGCATCGGTCGATGATAGAAGAGTGCAGATGTGGAAAGCGGCTCGGCAGGGAGCTGGGCGGCTATATTTCCATCCTTGAGCACGGTGACCATCCCATCATCGGTCACCTCACCGATGACCACCGCCTCCAGGTCCCATTTCTCAAATATGCGCTTGACCTTCTCCTCAGCTCCTTTGGTTGCTATGAGAAGCATCCGCTCCTGCGACTCCGAGAGCATCAGCTCGTAGGGGGTCATTCCTGGTTCCCGGCAGGGGACCCGGGAGAGTTCCATTACAATACCGGTCTCCCCTCTGCCCGCCATCTCAAAGGAGGAGGAACTCAAGCCCGCCGCCCCCATATCCTGAATCCCCACCAGGCAGCCGGTCTCCATGAGCTCCAGGCAGGCTTCTAACAGGAGCTTTTCCATAAAGGGGTCGCCTACCTGGACCGTGGGACGCTTCTCCTCGGAGGTCTCGTCAAACTCTGCCGAAGCCAGCAAGCCGGCTCCGTGGATGCCATCCCTTCCCGTCTTGGAGCCCACATAGAACACCGGATTGCCCACACCCGAAGCTCTCCCGCGGAATATTCTGTCTCTGGGAGCTATGCCGAGGGTAAAGGCGTTGACCAGGATGTTGCCGTTATAGCTGGGGTGGAAGTAAATCTCACCTCCGACGGTGGGCACCCCCATGCAGTTGCCGTAGTCGCCAATTCCCGCCACCACGCCTTCGACCAGCCAGCGGGTCTTCGGATGGTCAAAGGAACCGAAGCGCAGGGAATTAAGGGAGGCGATGGGTCGTGCCCCCATGGTGAAGACATCCCTCAATATCCCCCCCACCCCGGTGGCCGCTCCCTGGTAGGGCTCTATAAAAGAGGGGTGGTTATGGCTCTCAATCTTGAACACCACCGCCAGCCCGTCGCCAATATCCACCACCCCGGCGTTCTCACCGGGACCCTGAATCACCCTCTCTCCTTTGGTGGGGAACTGCTTCAGCAGAGCCCGGGAGCTTTTGTAGCTGCAGTGCTCGCTCCACATCAGGGCAAAAATCCCCAGCTCGGTGAAAGTAGGCACTCTGCCAAGGAGCTTAAGGATGCGCTGGTATTCATCCTCGGTCAGCCCCTGTTCCAGGGCGGTTGTGAGGTTAACTTCTGGCTCCTTCATTGGCTTTAACCCTCATTTTTCTTTGGAAAGGTAGTTTATTATGGAGTCAAATATGCGTTTACCATCCTCGTTGCCCAGGATGGATTCCGCATAGCGCTCCGGATGGGGCATCAGCCCCAGGACATTTCTCTCGAGGTTGCAGATGCCGGCGACATAATCCAGGGAGCCGTTGAGGTTGGCTTCCTCGGTCAGAGCCCCATCGGGGGTGCAGTAGCGGAATATGATCTGGTTGTTTTTCTTCAGCTCCTCCATCTTTGGAACATCGGCGAAGTAATTCCCATCCTTATGGGCGATGGGAAGCCTTAAAACCTCCCCCTTACGACAAAGGGTGGTGAAGGGGGTATGGATGTCCTCCACTCTTATGTGGACATCCTGACAGATAAATTTCAGCTTTTTGTTGCGGAGCATGGCCCCGGGGAGGAGCCCTGCTTCCATCAGAATCTGAAATCCGTTGCAGATTCCCAGCACCAGCCCTCCTTGATGAGCAAACTTTATGACCGACTGCATCACCGGGGAGAAGCGGGCAATAGCACCCGACCTCATATAATCGCCATAGGAGAATCCTCCCGGCAAGATGATGCAGTCGTAGGAACTTAGTGTGGTCTCCTTATGCCAGATGTAGTCCACCTCCAGCTTATAGACCTCCTTCAGGACATAGTAGGTATCATGGTCGCAATTGGAGCCGGGGAAAACCACCACGCCGAACTTCATAGCTCACACCTCAACATTAATAAGGTTATTCTATATGATACCGGAACTGCTCAATGATGGGATTGGTCAGAATCTTTTCGGCAATCTCTTTAACCAGCTTTTCGGCTTTCTCTTTTGGGAGGTTATCCAGGGTGAGCTCAAAATATTTACCCTGGCGAACATCCTCCACGCCTTTGTATCCGAGGCTGTCAATGGCGCTCTTGATGGTCTTGCCCTGGGGGTCCAGGACCCCTTCTTTGAAAGTGACAAAGACTTTTGCTTTCATGGGAATAATTCCTTAAAAGTAGTAGCTCACCGCCCTCCTTCTTTACCCTCCGGCTTGGAGAAGACCCTATCAAAGATGTGGTCCACATGACGGAGTTGCTCCCGGAGGTCAAAGGCGGACTCAATCTCCTCGCGGGAGAGATACTTTCCAATCTCCTCATCATCAAGCACTAATTCCTTGAAATAGCGGTTGCCCTCCCACCCCTCCATGGCTCTCCGCTGTACCAATTGATAAGCCTCCTCCCTGGAGAGTCCCTTTTTTACCAGAGCCAGGAGGATCGACTCTGAGAAGATCAACCCCCGGGTTTTATTGAGATTTTCCATCATTTGTTCGGGATAGACCAGCAGTCGGTCGAGGATGCGGTTGAAGCGCTTGAGGATATAGTCCATTAGCGTGGTGCTGTCGGGCAGAATCACTCTTTCTACAGAAGAGTGGGTGATATCTCGCTCATGCCACAGGGGGATGTTTTCCAGGGCTGCCAGGCTGTTGGTTCTTACCAGGCGGGCTAATCCGCATACCTGCTCGCAGGCTATGGGATTGCGCTTGTGGGGCATAGCCGAGGAGCCTTTCTGCCCGGGGGAGAAGTACTCCTCCACCTCCCGGATTTCGGTTCGCTGGAGGTTGCGGATTTCGGTGGCGAATTTCTCCACCGAGCTGGCGATAATAGCCAGAGTGGTCAGCAGCTCGGCGTATCGGTCGCGCTGGATGATCTGGCTGGAAATGGGGGCTGGCTTCAACCCCAGCTTGCGGCAGACATACTTCTCCACCGAGGGCTCCACATGGGCAAAGCTCCCCACTGCCCCGGAGATTTTCCCGTAGTTGATGGTCTCTATTGCCCTTTTCAGCCTCTCTATGTTTCTGCGGTTCTCGTCCCACCAGATGGCTAACTTCAATCCGAAGGTTATCGGCTCGGCATGGATGCCATGGGTGCGCCCGATCATGGGGGTATCTTTATGCTCCAATGCCCGCCGCTGGAGAGCCCGGGAGAGCTCCTCCAGGTCTTGCAGGATAATCTGGCAGGCTTCCCGCAGCAGCAGTGCCATGGATGTGTCCAGTATGTCGGAGGAGGTGAGCCCCAGATGGATGTATCTCGCCTCCTCTCCCACATTTTCGGCTACATTGGTGAGGAAGGCTATCACATCGTGCCGCACCACCTCCTCCAGCTCTTCTATGCGCTGCACAGAGAAGCTCGCCCTGGAGGTAATTTTCTCCACTGCCTGGGGTGGTATCTGGCCCAGGTGAGCCCACCCCTCGCATACCGCAATCTCCACCTCCAGCCATTTCTGGAATTTATACTCGGGGCTCCAGATGCGCTGCATCTCGGGGGTTGTATATCTGGGAATCAATGCCTTATCCTCCTTTCAGACCCTAATTTTTATTATCTCGCTTGGTTTATCCTGATAGGTGAGGAAGACCCTGGCCAAGGGGTTGTTTGCCTCCCGAAGTGCCTTCTGAGAGTGGTAAAGGGCCAACTGAGGAAGATTGTTCACCTTGCTCATATGAGCTAAAAATAGATATTGGGAGCGCGGCTCGACAATCTGCTTCAGCAAAGTGGCAGCATCCTCGTTGGACAGGTGTCCCAGACGGCTCATAACTCGCTGTTTCACCTCCCAGGGGTAGGGACCGTTTTTGAGCATTTCAATGTCGTGATTTGCTTCCAGCACCAGCAGGTCGCACCCCCGAAGGCGCTCCCTCACCAGATGGGAAGGGGAACCTAAATCAATAGCTATTCCTAATTTGATATGTCCACAGACCAGGTTAAATCCGAGGGGGTCGGCGGCATCGTGGGGGACAGAGAAGGGAATTACCTCTATATCTCCTATACGAAAATGATTTCCTCCTTCAATGAGAACAGTGCTGCTGGTATGTAAGTTGCCTTTGTTTAAAGCCTCTAAGGTTCCGGCATTGAGATAAACAGGTATCTCATATCGCCGGGAGATGACGGATGCCCCTACTATATGGTCGTGGTGCTCGTGAGAGATCAACAGAGCATCTATGTCGGACAACTTTTCCCCCAAAAGGTTAAGCCTGCGCTTTGTCTCCCGACAGCTCAGGCCGGCATCGATAAGGAGCTTAACCTTATCAGTTCCGATAAAGATGGAGTTTCCCGAGCTGCCGCTTCCCAGAATGTTTACCTTAAGTTCGATCTCTCTCGTCCTCCCTTCAGATTTAGAAAATTGTACAGCTATTTCACCCTAACAGACCAGCTCCTCCTCTTTTATTTTAAATCCTTCTACATCTCCCAGAGCAACCAGAGAGAGCTGCCTCTGGTCGAAAAGGGAATGGGCAATTCGACTGATATCCTCCACCCTTACTCCCTCCACTCCTGCGAGGATCTCGTCGAGGGTGAAGCACCGCCCGAAGTAAATCATCTGACGGGCCAAGTTCCCCATGCGGCTGGTGGTGCTCTCCAGCCCCAGCATGAAGCTCCCCTTTAGCCGGTCTTTGAACAGCTTGAGTTCCTTATCTTTTACAGGCTGGGATTTTAGCTTTTTTATTTCATCAAGAATTAGCTTTAATACCTTCCTGCCGTTATTCTTACTTGTTCCGGCATAGATGGCCAGGTAGCCGGCATCCAGATAGTGGCTGAGGTAAGAGAAGATAGAGTAAGCTAACCCCTTCCTCTCGCGGATATTCTGAAACAGACGAGAACTGATGCTCCCGCCCAGCATAAGGTTCATGAGATAGCAGCTATACCTGTCTTCATGATTATAAGGAAAGGAGCTGGTTCCCAGACAGAGGTGAACTTGCTCCAGCTCCTTCTTGTTGTGCAATTTGATGGTGAAGACTCCCCCCGGGGGTGTGCGCTGCTTTATATTGGCGCTCCCCTGCAGGGTGAAGTGGCGGGCAATGAGTTCCAGCACCTGCTTGTGGCGGAGGTTTCCGGCGGCGGTTATCAGTATATTATCCGGCATAAAGCCCTTATCGAAGTACTCTTTCAGCACCTCACGGTCAAATTTCGCCACTGTGTCAATGGTACCCAGAATGGGTCTCCCCAGGGGGTGATTCTCCCAGAAGGCGTTGATAAAGAGGTCGTGAATAAGAGATTCGGGGTTGTCCTGGAACATCCTGATCTCTTCCAGAATGACTCCTTGCTCCCTTTCTATATCCTCTTTTCTGAGGAGGGGATTAAGCACAATATCCGCCAGCAACTCCGTCACCCGGGGAAGGTGCTCATCCAGCACCTTGGCAAAGAAGCCAAGGTTTTCCTTCTCGGTGAAGGCATCTAACCCTCCTCCTAAAGAGTCTATCTCCCGGGCAATCCGCTTGGCAGAGCGGCTGGTGGTGCCCTTGAACATCATATGCTCTAAAAAGTGGTGGATGCCATTCTGCGCTTGCGGCTCATCACGGGAGCCCTCTTTAAGCCATACCCCTATGGAGACCGATTTGACCTGGGGCATTCTTTCGGTAACTACCGTGATTCCGTTGGGCAGGATGCTTCGCTTAATCATCAATAATGCTCTCGGTTGCTGTTTTCCCTGGCTTTAAGGCTTTTCAGCAGCTCTCGTCTTGACGCAAGAAGGAAATCTTTTTTTTCTGAGATTTCAACCCCTTGAGATTATGTAAAACGACAACTCTGACTTAAAATTATACCACAGCTCCCACCTCTGCTCGCTAACTTTTTTCAGCGCCCTGAGAATTTAGCTCAGCCGCTGAAAAACCTTGTCCAGAATGGTGAAGCTCTTTTCCAACTCCTCGCGGGTGACGATCAACGGGGGGATAAATCGTACCACATTAGACCAGGTGCCACAGTTTATGAGAATCAGGCCCTCTTCCAGGCATAGCTTCAACAGGCGGGATGTCAGCTCCGGGGCAGGCTTTTTGTCTTCATGGACCAGCTCTATGCCGATCATATAGCCCAGACCCCTTATATCTCCGATAACCGGATACTTCTCCTGTAGCTTCTTGAGCTTCTCTATAATCCAGGGGCTCAACTCCTGGCACTTTTCCAGCAGTTTATCCTCTCTGATAGTTTCAATAGTTGCCACAGCCGCGGCGCAGCTTATCGGGTTTCCGCCGAAAGTGGTTCCGTGAGCTCCGGGGGGCCAATCCTGCATGAGCTTTTTAGATGCTCCGAAGGCGCTCAGGGGGAAGCCCGAAGCTATCCCTTTGGCGATGCAGATTATATCGGGAACAACTCCAAAGTGCTCGCAGGCAAACCATTTTCCAGCTCTCCCCATTCCCGATTGAATCTCATCAAAAATGAGGAGGAACTCATGTCGGTCGCACAACTCCCTCAGGCGCTCCATATAGGATTTCGGAGGAACCACATATCCCCCTTCCCCGAGTATAGGCTCTATGATCACTGCCCCGATATCGGTGGTGGGAATGTCCTGGTCCATCATCGTCTCCAGGTATTGGAAGCACTCCAGGGAACACTTCCCCTCTTCCTGTCCCATAGGGCAGCGATAGCAGTAGGGGTAGGGGGTCCGATACACAGAGGGCAGAAGGGGCTCATACCTCTTGCGGTAGTGTACCCGAGAGGAGGTGATAGAGATAGCGCCCAGGGTGCGCCCATGAAAGGCTCCTCGGAAACAGATTATCCCCCCTCGACGAGTGACCCAGCGGGCAAGCTTCAAAGAGCCCTCTACCGCTTCGACTCCCGCATTGGCAACGAAGAACATATCTATATCGCCGGGAGTGATGCGCGTCAGCTCCTCGAAAAGTTTTACTACGGAATCGTAATAGAAGACGCAGCCTGCATGTATGAACCGCTCAAGCTGAGCCTGGGCAGCTTTGACCACCCTGGGAGGGCGATGCCCGATGTTGGTCACTACCGTGCCACAGCTGAAATCGAGATATTTTTTCCCGTCATCCCCTTCAACCCAGCATCCCTCTGCTTTAACAGCTACTACCTGGGTATCAAAAGCTAATGCCGGGGTCAGTACTTTTTTGCTTCGCTTTACCAGGTCAGACATAATCACATCCTCCTTTCCAATCTCTCAACTGAAGAAGGGAGCATCAACTACTCCTATAGCTTCCACTCCCTTATAGTTAACTGCTTAATACATTGAAAAATGTTAACAGAACATCTCTTTTGTTCTAAGCCTTTACAGAGAAAACTTACTTTTTAAATATCTTTTCTACCACGTATATATCCGAATCGCCGAAGCCGCCATCCCTATCAGATGTAAAATAAAACTTTGTCCCATCCGGAGATATACAAGGGTCGTAATCGTGCTTATCAGATAAGAAGGGACCGCGCATCAACTGCGGGTTTGTCCATTGCCCGTTGATAAAATCAAATCTCCATATATCCACATCTTGTTTGTTTTCTTCGCCTCGGTCTGAGCATAAATACAGAGTTTCTCCATCGGGAGTTATATAGGGTGTGGCTTCCCATCCTCCCGAATTTACCGGCTCGGGGAGAGCTACGGGCTGCGACCACTTGTCTCCCTGCCATATTGACTGAAATATCTGGACCGACTGAGGCCTGGCAGGTGCTCTTCCGCTGGAGAAAATGAAGGTTTGAAAATCCCTGGGTATGGTCACTCCCCAATCGGGTTTGTCCGGGGTGACAAAGATGCGGTCATAAATTACCGGTTCGCTCCATTTCTCTCCGTCCCATTCGCTGATATAGATTTCGCAATCCCAATATTGCTCGCTATTGTCTCGATTGGAGGCGAAAAATAGCTCGGTCCCGTCCAGGGTTATAAAGGGGTCGTATTCGTCTTTTAGGGTGTTAATTGGCGGCGGCAATAACTCTGCTGGCGACCATTCTCCATCTTTAAACCTGGAGGTGTAGATATCGTATTTGCCCATTCCCTCTTCTCTGATGGAGGCAAAATACATGGTTTTTCCATCCAGGGTGAAGGAAACATGCTCGTCTTTGCCCGGGGAATTTATATCGGGACCCAGATTTTTCAGGTTGCCCCATTGGAATTCCTGTTGTTCAGCTTTTTCACTCCCGCAGCTTAAGATTATAGCTCCTATAAAAAGTGCCAATAACAACGAATAAATCTTTTCTGACACTATTTCCTCCTTTACCTGATTTTTAATATAATGATAGCTTCTACTACCTTATAGCTAATTATGTTATACATGTAAGTATTTTCTTGAAACTTTAAATGATTCTTTTTTCTTTGTCATTCCAAAGCGGAGATTTTATATATATCCACC
>Ga0224506_10002762_pt1 | contig 11857 bp, 16 predicted proteins | sample SF_Jan12_sed_USG_2_FD_169108 | JGI IMG/M metagenome (GOLD analysis project Ga0224506, IMG submission 169108) | Sediment microbial communities from San Francisco Bay, California, United States - SF_Jan12_sed_USGS_8_1 | ecosystem: Environmental > Aquatic > Marine > Sediment | place: USA...
AATGCGCGAGTTCCCCAAGACCAAGAAACTCGGCTCGCTTATTAACAAATTAAAAGAATCTGGCAGATACTGATTTGGGTCAGTTTTGTAGCTGACAAAATTCTCTATTGACGGTTTAATCTTTCGCTCCTGACAGAATAAAATCATTTTTCTCATAAAAGAGAAAATCCGGTCTTGGATTATTTTTTCCGCTGTAAAGTTTTCAACCACCATATTTTTATTTACTCTTTTGTTTTTTCTCGGATGTCACAAGATACTTATAGTAATCACAATAATCACCATTTGCCTTTTTTCTTAAAAGTGGGATGACTCTATGATTATCGAGCAGCTTAACAGTTTGCTTATCTTGGATCGTGCTCCGAAGAAGATGATGGCGCTTTTCGTCCGGATTCTTTGAAGTACTTGGGTCTGATGTAAACACCTTCTCCCAAAAAGAATCTTTGTATTTAACGATAGCTCCCACCGGAACTTCTTTTATCTTGTGTCTCACTTGTTGTTCGTTCATCTTCTGTTTTAACCTTTCCTTTTTTTCTTTAGAAATCAAGATCTGCGTCAGAACTTATTTCAAGTTTTTCGTTATCTGTTTTTAATTTCTGGACATCTTTTGTTGCTTTCTTGATATTCGATTGAACGTCTCCTGGAAGATTAACTCCGTTGGCGAAAATTCTGAATCTTAAAGGTACCGACTGCCCCCCTGTTCTTTTGTTATCAAAAGAGAAACCAAAAACAAAAAATCCTACAGGGAATTTCTTTTTGACTTGTTCAAGAATCGAAGTGGCTGCAGAGATATCCGCTGGCAGAATATTACTTTCTTTGTCGGCGAACATTATCGAGACAGCAATTGCTTTCGCAGTGTTATATTTATACTTACCGGAAAACATTACAGAGTCGACATTGAACTCGGAAGTGTCAGAAATACTATCAAAGTCGATAATGCTTATATCACACAGTCCTTTTCCCCAGCTTAATACGCGGCGGAATTCGTTTACATCCAGAGATTGATGTCCCGAAGCAGATGTCCTGAATTGTTCTTCATTGAATATTACACTTACGATACTTGCAATGATTTCGTTCATTTTGTCAAAATCGAAAGTATTAATATTAAAATCTTTTTCGAACTTTTTATTATCAATCAAGAAACAAGTTTTAAGTTTATTTGTTAAAAGAAAGTTATTATAGATATCCTGGAAAGATTTGATTGAGTTTGGTAGCGTAGCGACTCCTTCTTTTGGGGAAGAAATTACTGCTAACAATGAAATATTCATGAGCTCGTTGTCGTACTGACTTAAGCTATCAAGAATAAAAGGAGTCAATGAAGAGCCCGTACCGCCACCCATCGAAGAAATTATACAAACGTTAAACGGAGTTGTTTCTCGTTCTGGTCCTTTTTTATAAAAATTTTCAATAAAGGAATTAATTTCTTTTGAATGTTTTCGAATTAATTCCTGGCCTTTCGTTTTCGATCTTCCTGTGCCGTCGCCGCCGACTATCAATAAATTCGAAGTCTTGTTTGCTTCGCTGACATCTGAAGTTGAAAAATTAATATAAGCTGTCTGTTGAGGTTTATTTGTTACGATCTCGGTTTTTGTAAGTATCTCGTCGAGAATCGAATTGCCTGCGCCTCCTAAAGATATAAAGTAAGTTTTTTGATTCATTTGATTTTGTCCTCTCGAAGTAAGTTGCATGTTTAATTATAAACCTCAATGATTTGAAGTTCTAAAAAATAATTTTATTATAGGGTTTTTTTTCTTTGAAAAAGTTTGTTTGGGTGTTCTATAGAAACAAGCAAAAGAAATGGCTTAAAGCTACTGGCTAATGGATTCCCGAAAGCCGACAATAGTATTGTATTCACACCTTGTGTGATTTTTTATAGTTCTGATAAAAAAACAGAAATAAAGAAAATTTAGAAAAAAGTAAACAAGCGAGTATATTATACTAAATAAACCTTTACAAATCCCACACAAAACAATTCTAACAAAACTCATAAACAAAAATAAATTTACAAAGTAAACAAATATATTACTTTTTGGAGTTGAATAATGCGGATTGGGATAATCAGCGATTTACATTGGAAAATAAGTAAAGGAGGCAATTCATTTTTAAAGCATGTTGAAGCTGCAGTTGAATATTTTTATGATTTATGTATTGAATATAAAGTCGATAGAGTTTTAATTCTTGGGGATACTTTTCACGTAAAGCAATCAATTGACACTTACTGCTTGAACCGCTGTTTGTTTTCAATGAGAAAACTTTTCGCTGCGTTTGAGTGTGATAATTTAGTAGGCAACCATGAAACCCTCAATAGAAACAACAACACAATAAATCTTTTAAATATCTTCGCTACCGAATCGAACGTTATAACTGATTATAAGTTTGTTGATATTGCTCGGGATTTAAGATTTCACTTTATGCCATATTTTAATGATGAAGTTTTACGCGAATCGAAACTATCCTTGATTCAATCAAAACCTTCAGCAAATAATATAATGTTCGGACATTTTTCGTTTCAAGATTTTGCTGTTACCGAAGGACATGAAAATGTTTTTTCTTCGATGCACGCGGATGAAGTTTTATCGAAAGGAATTGATTTTATTTACAGTGGCCATTTTCATTCTTATTGCGATAAAGACAGCGTATGTTATGTTTCTTCGCCGATAGAATCTCACTTTAATGAAGGCGGCGAACATGGTTTTGTATTTTTCGATACGAATGATTTAAGTAAGCGAGAGTTTTTTCCAAATATCTTTTCGCCTCGCTTTATCGAAACAACTTTAACAAAGAAAAATTATCAAGAAGTTATCAACATTAAAGATTCTTATTTATCTATTTTATTAAAAAATGATTTGAATCCAATAGCGAAAGAATCATTAAAAAGAAAGCTTCTTGCAAAAAATTATTTTGTTAAGATAAATACTATCGAAGCAGATAGTTCAACTGGAGATGGAATAAGTACGGTTGATGGTTGGGACGATTATATTTTTATGACTCCCGAAGATATGGTTGTTGATTATGTACACAAGAATCAAGTTTCAGATAAAGATTTTACGGCAGACGATTTAATCGAGGAGATTTTATATAAATGATTTCTATGGAAACAAAAAACTTAGCGAGTAACAACACGCGAATAGATATTCCAAGGTTTGGTTTTGAAAACTTCTGTTCTTTTAACGGATACCACGAGTTTAAGATAAACAAGAAAGGAACAATTCATCAAATAATTGGAGAAAACCTTGATTTTGATTTTGATGTAGGCGAAGAATCAAACGCGACGGAAGTTGATTTGATTGCTGCAAACAACGGAAGCGGTAAAAGTACTTTTGTTAAAATCATTGGTTGGGTTCTTTTTGGGTTGGTGCCCAATAATGAAAAAATAAATGCAGATAACTTAATCAACAAGAAAGCAAAAAAAGATCTTTCGGGATTCGTTGAGCTTAATGAAATATTCGATTTGAATTCTAAAGCAACCGACGGCAGTTCACAGATAAAAAATTCTTATAGAATAGAAAGATACCGCAAACATAAAAAACACAAAAACCTCGTGAAGCTTTTTAAGTTTGATTATACGAAAAACGAATGGGAAGATATAACATACGCCGAGAAAAAAATTACTCAAGAAGAAATAGAAAAGATTCTTTTAATGAATTTTGATACATTCATGAAAACCGTTCTTGTTGCTCGAGATGGCGCTAAGAATTTTCTGGAATTAAACTCTTACGAAAAAGGAAAGCATGTTGAAAACTTAATCAGAAGCGACAAATTCAATCAATATATAATAAGAACGAAAGATAAACTAAGGGACATTAAAAAGGAACTTGATGTAACGCTGAATGATATTTCGAAGCTTGAAAGTTCGATTGGTTCTCTCAAGACTGCAACGCTCCGCGAGATCGCTCAAAAGAAAAAACAAAGAGACGAAAAGAATATCGAGATTGAAGAATTGAATCGGGAGCTTAATGAACTTAATCATTTCAATATCACCGCAGAAGACGAGCTTGAGATTGAAAGATATATCCAGTACTTAAAAGAATTCTCAATCAAATCTAAACAATTTCAAACAGAAAAAGCAAAAAAAGATCAGATGGTTGATTCTGCGAAGAAAGCAGTAAAAGAATATACAAAAGAAAAGCGAAGGTTCAAAAATGAATCAAGTCGACTGAGGACCGCCCAAATGAACGGAGGTGGAATTGTCTGTGAAAGCTGTGGAGATATCGCTAACAAATCAGAGTACAAAAAATACTTGCAAGAAATATTTAATGAAGTTGAGACTTCGAAAAAAGATCTTTCTAATATTCGAAAGAATATACTAAAGAACTCAAAAGTACGAAAAGAATTCTGTAAAGAATTTACTATCAACAAAACAAATCTAAAAACTTTTCTGTCGCAAGAGTTTGCTTTAAGTGATGTACTGAAAGAAGATATAAAGCAAGAGATAAATACGGGCTCGAATTCTTTCTCTGTTCTTGAGAAAATCAATAAAGTAAAATCAAAAATCGAAAACATTCAAGAACAACTGAAAATAATAAAAAGCCTTTCGAATGTGAAAGCAAACCGTATTGATATAAACGGCAAAAGGATTGAACTTCAGCTCAAAAAGGATGCTTTCGGAGATGTAAATAAGCGATATAATATGAACTTGTGGTGGGATGAGCGCCTTGATTTTCGAAATGAAAATTCTATCAAGCAATATATATTCGTAAAAGTAATTCCCGTTCTTAATAATACAATTCAAAGGTATTTAAATATACTGTATGACAATAAAATGTCTGTAACTCTAGATTCTTCATTCAATGAATCTATAATTTACAATGAAAAACCATTTTCGTATTATGAATTAAGTACAGGCGAAAGAGTGAAATTGAATCTCGTTTTTAACTTGGCAATTTTTGAACTGACGAAGATAAATCTTAAAAGAATAAACGTAATATTTTTCGACGAAATATTTCAATCGCTGGATGAATTTACAATCAAGAAGTTCTTGGAGATTGTTAGAAAATTTTATCTGAAGGATTCCGTTGTGTATGTTATTTCGCATTCGCATGGAGTCGACAGACATCTTAACCCATCAAGCGTAATTAAAATACAGAAAAAGAACGAAGACAGTAATATTGTTCTGTTGAACAATGTTCAGTGATAAATTAATTATAAGTCGAGAAGCCGGCGTAAGCCGCCGCTTCGACTCGGTCGATTATATTATTCAGAACATCGGGGAGATGTTTTATTTCGAAGGTTCCGTGAAGGCTCGCTCGTCCGATTCCTTTTGAAGCAATCTTAACTGCGAAGTCCATAGTCACTTTATTGATTAAAGTTTTTCTGTCTTTAGATTTATTTTTCTTTTTCAAATAAAGATAGGCTTCCTGATATTCATCTAGAAAATCTTTTCCGCCTATATTCTCAAGTAATTCGTTATTGTGCGCTACATGAACTGGTACGTATAAATAAAAACCACTATCATTATTTCGATTGTTTTGTTCCTGCGGGAATTCGTCTTCTATGCTATCGTACATATTAAAAATCCTTTAATAAGATTATGTCGAGTTGTGGTATTTTAACACTGAAAGCGCTTGTTGAGTTTTCTTGGTGTTTTTTTTTGATGATTTCATTTAGCACTCTAAGTGCTTCATCTCCATCGTTAAAAATCTGTTTACCATTGAAGCTTTCGAGTTCATTTGTATCTTTGTTTTTTATTGCAAAAAAAGATTTTACTTCGGCTTCTTCATCTTGTGGAACAAAGTTTGCATCGTGATGTTTTCGAGTAATGCTTTTCAGTACGCTAATTTTTTCTTCATTTAGTTTATAAATTTCAAATCTTCCCTGTAAAATATCTTCAGCATTTATATTTGTAATGCCGTCTGAATGAAGTAAAAATTTAAAATATATTTCTTTCGCAGCTCGTGCAGCTTGTGCGGTCATCAATAAAGCATTCTTTATCACTTGAATGTCCGAGTTGTCAGTTACAACAAAAGGATAAAGAACTTTTGATTTTCCATTCATCCTACTGATTATCTCGAGTACGTGTGTTGGTGTTTTTGAAAGCGGTCTGCTGTTTGTATCTTCTGACATTTATTCCTTCCTTTTTATCTACATCTATAACTCGTATTATATTTTAACCTCCCATTGAGCGGTTTTTGCTAATTAATCTTATGTGCGATGATCTCTGTTTTGTTTTTTTTAAGAGAACTATTTTTTGAATATTTATCCTAAAATACAACGGTTGGTGATTTTCGTATCTGATAAGCTTGAAGCACCGGAAGATTTTTTTCTGCAAGTATTTTATTTTTCGCATCGATTTCTTTTTTGACTTTCGCTCTACTGATGTAAAGATTATGTTTAAGTTCGAGCTTCTTTTTGATAAAAAAAATCGATAAACCGAAAACCGCATAAGAATAAATTTCGTTTAAGATCTTTGGTTCGAGTGGTTTGTATTTGTGATGTCGTTTATATTCTCTTGGAAGTTGTTTTAATATGTTATCTACATGATATACAGTCAGCTCAAAATCGGTAGTTTTTTTGATAGTATCAACTATTACTTCTCTTGATAAGCCTTCCTGAGCATATTGTAGCGTCTTGTCGAGTATGTTTTGGGGTATTTCTTTTGTGTATCTTCTTTTCATTGTTTTATTTATTTTCAAATTGAGTTTTTAAAACCATTTTTTTTTAATACTTTACAGACTGGTTTCTTTAAAATAATTTTAAATAAACAAAAGGAGAAACAATGGCAACGAACAGTTTATTGAGAACATCAACTACCCGAAAAGAACAACCGATTTTAGCTAACCGCTATTCGATTAGTTTTCCTGGGCTTGATGTTTTACTTAAAAAAGCATACGAAGCCGGCGGCAATGGTCTTGATAGTTTAGTTTACAATAGAGTGAAAAACGCTTTTACAAACGGACTGGCTGGAGAAACATCCGTCGATAAGATGCTTGAGTTGGGATTAATTTCTGTTACTATTCCAGCTATCGAAGTTGGGACAGAAGATATGTCGAAGTTTAATGATAGTTCGAGAGTGCTTACAAAGTTTGAGCCGATGGGTGACGTAGCGATGACGTTTTACGACTACATCAACGGATCAGCAACAGCGATTTTAATAGCATGGCAAACACTCGTAGCGAATAAAAGAACTGGAGCTATCGGCTGGAGAGAAGATTATACTCTTGATGGCGCTGAATTTAAAATATTCGGGCCTGATGCACCTCAAGAAGAAGATCCAACGGTTTACCAAGCATTCAATTTGGTGGATCTTTTTCCAAGAACGATTGATTTCGGAGAACATTCTTTCGAAAACGGAATGGTGAGAAAAGTAACAGCGAATTTTGTAATACAGAATTTTCATCCTTCTCGAGATTTCAAGAACTCTTCCGCTCGCGCTACTGCGTCGGAATTAGTTTAATTTTTTATACACCAAAAGTAGAGTTTTTTTTACTTTTGGTGTATTTTCTTTCTTTACTTTAATATAATTTAAAATAACATTCAAAGAGGTTTTACATTCAATGGCGAATAATTCAGATCTAGAGCAAACTCTCAAAGAGTTAGCAAAAAAATATAAAGTGGGCGAAAAAATTATAGCTTTGCTTGTGCCCGCAAACGACGAGGAAAAAACTTTTCTTGTGAAAACGAAAGCTATAATCAGCACATTCTTGCAGAAAAGAAATTTCAAAAAGATGCACGAAAAATCAAAATCGTTAGCTCCAGCTGTACACTTACTTGGAACTTCAACGGATCCAAAAGATATAACTTTGCCGCATCCACACCACGCACAAAGAATGCTGGAGTTTGGTGAAGCAATCGGGATAGTTAAAACAAAACTCTTCCGCCCCGGCTTAAGAATAAACTTTGGCGATTCAATGTCGGACTTTCAGCGAAAAGAACTTACGTTTTTTGATTTGATTTTATCAATCGCTGGTTCATGGAGTGGTCACATTAAGCGCGTTATCGAAGAAACAGCCGTTTTATTGAAAGACAAAAAAGTTGATTTTATTGGTATTGGTACACTCGGTGGCAACCCCACGCTAGCGTATCAAAGTCCAGATTGGGTTCGAAAAGAAGCGAAAGCTTGCCTTGATTTTTTGAGAAAAAAATATCCAAAAGCGAAGATCGCGGTGTATGGTTTACCACCAACTTACAATATCAATGCGATTCAAAACTACTTGAGCTTTGATTTGTTTTTGTATGAATGGGTAAAGAATGATTCGAACGCAGTGTTTATTTCTTTTAAGAAGTTAGCTGATAAGACAGGAATTTTACCTTCAACTCGATGGAGCTCAGAGGGTGTTCATTTAACTCCAGAATCTGCTGTTGCTTTTAATGATGCTTTTGATAAAGCAGCGGGAATGCCACCAAAGAGTATTGTTTTTGTTGAACCATCAAAGATCACTAAAAACTCTGAATACATTTCGGGCGCTTTTAAATTTATTGGAAGATTAGCTAAAGAATTGTTTTTTAATTAATTGTAAACAATAAGGTAGGTATTCGAAATTCTCCTCCGAGTTTAAGATGTTTTTTATCTTTCTCTTTTTCTCGGAGGATTTTATCATTCTTTTTGATTAATTCCCAACCGCTCCCTTTCCTCGAATCGTCTTTCAGTGTCTTAAACATTTCGGAGAATTTTTTTTGTTTTGTGATTGGTTTTTTCGTACCCACGTAGTTGCTCGGATTGAACATCGCTCCGTGGCTTGGGTTTGCAGTTGAAATTAATCCGTCCATTTTATTCTCTTGGTTCCTTTTTTCTTTGCTTTATGAATTCTTCATTCATCTCAATCAAAGTTCTTTCTTTTTGAGATGATGTTGGCGGCGGTAGTTTGATGTTTGTTTTTTGAATAGGCGTCTCGTTGTTTTTTATATCAACTGAAAACTGCGCCAATGCTAATCCAATACAAATAACCCCACCGATTGATGTTACAACTGCTTCGACTGTTGAAAGATCTTTCATCGCTAAAAGATATCCACCGAGCCCAAGAAAAGTCAAGAAATGAACAATTCCGTTGACATTAAAATAAAAATAAGTGTTTTTCTGTTTTTTCATTTTTCCTCTTAAAAAGTAATTTGTTTTTTAAATTCATCAGCAATTTTTTTATAACCTTCTGGCGTTGGATGAATCATCTCCATCCAATCGTCTTGATTCAGTAAGCCCTTAATATCTACAAACGAAGCCTTTGCGATTTTTTGATAGCCTGAGTTTTGCAATTGCAGATTTATATCTTTAACAACTGAATGCACTTGTCTGCCGAAATATGATACAATCATAGAGATTATTTCTTTTCGCATTCCACTGTCTTCTGGATAATTTTTATCGTCGAAGACTTTTTCGATTTTTGAATCTTTTCCGAAAAGTTTAACTTGTGGTTGAAAATAATCATAACCATGAATCAAAATCTCACATGGAATTTTATTATCGCCGCAGAAGTAATTTAATACGTCTTTGAGATAATGTTCAAGCGAGAATTTAAATTCACTAATCACCGAAATGAAACTTTGCCCGATATGATATTCAGCAGAGAACTCAGGAGAGTAATTTTTTACATACTTCGAAAATTTATGAACAATGTCATTCCCTCCGAAGCTCAAAAGAATAACTCTTTTCTGTCCTTTGTTGAAATCTTTTGGGATCATCTTGAACATTCGCCAAGTCGCCTCGTTTTCGAGTTTGTTACCGGGAATAGCAAGATCAATTACATTGAAATCTCTTTTCAGAAAATCAAGCGTATCAATATCTTTAAAAGGATAATCTAGGACTGTCAGATTAAACCAGCTGTCGCCAAGAGCCAAGATGGTTTGATTGTCTCTTTTGAATTTAAATCTTTTGAGAGTTAAATCAATTCTTTTGAAAGTTTTCGCTAATGTTTTATATTTCATATTCTAAATATATCCTTCAACCCAGCAGTTTCTTACTTCAGTTACAATTTTTATGTAACGTTCGATATCTTGTAATTTCTTTTGAAAGTTTTTCCAAGCAACATTGTTTAGTTTATTTTTTACATACTGACTTGCTTCAGTGACAGTTTTTTTCGCTTCGCTTAATTCGATTAACGAAAGATTAAGATCTTCGATGTCCTCCGATTCAGCAAACTTTTCATAATACTCAATTGCTTTTTGTTCGTGTTCTGTTTTACGAGTTATCATTATTTTTTTCTCTTAGTGTTTTTATTTATCCGCGTTTATTAAATCTTGCGTTTATTTCAACATTTCCACCATTTCATAAGTAATCTGTTTATTTAGAATATTAATATTACCATTAACATTTTCAGCAAGGCATGATCCATAGAAATAGGAACATTTATTTTTAGTGTTGTAAATTTCTTCAGCCTCTTCTTTAACTTCAACCTCTTTATAAGAAATCTCTGGACATTCCATGATTCCTCCTACACACAAAGCAACTAAATATTTATTTTTATCCACTTTCATTAATCTCCAATTCATTTTGATTAGTTATTTCTTTTTTATTTAGCATAGCATTTATTTTTTTGAAAATTATCTTTTTATCTTTTTTTACCAAGCCGGTCTTTAAGCTACCCCGAACATGAAAAATATTTTTCAGTTCAACTACCGGCACAATGTCGTATATTTCATCGTCTATAACTAAAAACTTTGCTTCTTGTGGATTGATATTGTTATTAAACATCCAAGCAAGAATCTCCTTTCCTCTTCGTCCTGTTGCTGAAGGCGGAGTTTTATCAAAAGGAAGTGTTTCGATTTTATTTTTGAAAAAAATCTCTCTAAGATCTTCCAAGCTTCTTCCTATTCGCCATGAGGATGATATGATTACTTTACAGTTGGTTTTTTTCAATACATCATTGAGAATTTTAACACAACTTTTATCAAAAAGTTCTCTATCTTTTGAAGAGCTCTTGTTGAACTTAAGAGAATTCCAGGTAACAAGAACCCCGTCAATATCCAGAAATATTAAAACTTCGTTTTCTCCCAGTTGTATTACATTTTCCATATAAATATATTTTCAATTTATATGCAAAACATTTACACAATACCCTCTATTCTTAATTTACATTCGATAATATTCAATCTTTCCTTAAAAGAAAAAAGAACATTCAGCTCTTGAAAGCTTATTCCTATGAGCTCAGGACATATTGCTTTTAAATTAATGCGCGTGTCTATTGAAAGACGTTTATATAATTCCATTTCTAAAACTCCTAAGAAAAAAAAGTTGCTGTAGAATCACAGCAACTTTCTTAATAGTTGAATTTGATCTTCGTTTATTCAAAGTCATTCCACTTTTCGGTGGTTGTAATAAATGAAAGATCTTGTACTTGAAGCCCAGAGCGATCTTTGCTTTGTAGGTATCGCATCATTGCCTCAGCGCGTGTTTTAGTTCGAAAAGTTTCTACATCTTCGATGCCAGTCACTTCTCCTTCTTTAGTTATTATTTTTTTTCCTATCTGATGTGTTTGAACAATCATTTTATTTTCAATCTCCTTTTTCTTTTCTTGTTGTAGTTCCTGTAAAAATCTAATACATTCAGCTTCTCGTTTCATTCGCCAATCTTCAGCGATAAACTCCCTAAGTGTTATTTCTCCGCAAGGCTTTGCTCCTAATCCGTTTTCTCTTAATACTTCATCGCACATTTGCTTTTCACGAGCTGTCATTGGTGTTTCTAATGGATGTAGGGGGTGAGCTCGAAGTTCGACTTTTCCTCGTTTTGGTATTGGTGGATAGTTTTCAAAAATCAACTCAACAGAACCGCTTTTTGCTTTGTTTTCTTTGGATATTTTAAATTGATCTTCCGCTAGCATTTTCCTTGTTCTTGTAAACTCTTTTTTGAATTTTTCGCTTGAGATAGTTTTGGGTTTTTCTTCTTGAGCTTTTTCAAGAACATCGCGAAGCTCAGGCAGATGCCATTCTTTTA
>Ga0224506_10002763_pt1 | contig 11856 bp, 5 predicted proteins | sample SF_Jan12_sed_USG_2_FD_169108 | JGI IMG/M metagenome (GOLD analysis project Ga0224506, IMG submission 169108) | Sediment microbial communities from San Francisco Bay, California, United States - SF_Jan12_sed_USGS_8_1 | ecosystem: Environmental > Aquatic > Marine > Sediment | place: USA...
GATTACACCTATCTTTAGGATACAAAACCCCGAATATGGTATTTAATAATGTAGCTTAATTTAACTTTTAACCTGTAGCCGTATTTCAGGACTAGACAATTCATAGGTATTTCCTTCGCGGTGATAGTCGAGTGTGAAACTCGCACCCAATGGGCGATGTACTGTCTTGAGCATATTGGTACGGCCAATGGTGGAGCGTTTCACTTTTAATATATCATCGGAATCAGAACTGAGGTAATCTGGAAAGCCGTCACCGTCAATGTCGGAAATTTGTATTTCCTGACGGTTAAAACTTTGGCTGGTATTAACTTTAGGATTAATGGCTAATTTTACTAAATAAATGGGAATACCTATAGTAAATGCTACGTTAGCTGACATGGTGGAGGTAACTCCTTTGTTAGCTTCTTTATTTACTCCCCACGGATTAAGTAGTGGATAAAAACCATTTCCTGTATTCACTTCTACTCTAATTTTTTTATCGGTATCAAGAAAAACCTTGTCTGGCAATCCGTCCCCATTTACATCATGAAGCATTTGAAGTGTATTATTAACGCTACGAGAATATCCTACACCAGCCTGAATACTCTTATTAAATAAACTAACCCCAATACCTACTGAACCATTTAACGCTGTTCCTACACGTACTTCTAAATCACCCCAAAATTCTGGTGTCGAAAATGAATACCCTAAATTGAGACTTACAGTATTATCAACAGCATTCACCCGATCGGGTAAACCATCCCCATTAATGTCAATCCAACTATATTCTGCACTGTCATTACTAGTTAGCCCACTTGCGCTTAAAGAAACGGACTCTCCTATTGCAGCAAACATACCTGTTTTTGATGAATTGCTTGCTTGCTGCTCAGACTTGGGAAATCCACCTCCAATAGTAATTCCATGAGAATCAGTATTTGTAAAATGATTGAATTTCCAACCGTGGGTACGTGCACTTTCTTCCAAACCTCCAGCAGGAAGTGTATATTGAATTTTCTTTTCACTTAAAATATCTGGATAGCGGTCGCCATTCATATCCATAAAATCCGTTACTACTTTGCTAGTCCCTATAGATTCACTGAATCCTAAACCTGCGCTTAGCGCAAAAGATACTGACGTACTTTTAGTGATTTTATCAATAGCTGATGCCCCAGCTCCAATTTCTGGAACAACTAACATGCTTTCTAACTGATCGATACCCATGCGGGAACTACTTACTGTATCATCTGCAATATAAGTGAATTCATCACTGCCACGCCAATGTTGCTGACTACCCGATGCAACCATCATGATAAAATTTTCTTCGTTGGCACGGTAACCTCCCTGAGTATCGAAAGATGACTCTATTTCATCGTTGTTTGTTGCACCTTCCAGATTCACAGCAGAAGGTGTTTCTGTATTGTATTGATTCATGTTTAACTCGCCTTCTACTATCGTATTATCGGCTCTACCTCTATTACCATTATAAATAAACATCCCCCAATTTCGGTACATGGGTCCAAAAATCCACTCGTCTTCATGTATTGATGTGTAGAGTCCAACATCAATGACCAAACTATCTTTATCTGCATTGGAAAAATTCACCTCTGCAGTACTATTCCTAAGCTTAGAGGCCAGCCTTCTTTGAGGTGTGTGCAGTTCAATAAAAATTTTATCTCCTGCTTTTACAGGCAATGCCTGATAAATAGTATCCCCTTCTGTTTTTGTAATTATGGTATCTTCTATAGTGAATAGTTGTTTGGAAAGAAGCTCATTCTCTCTTTTAATAGTCATTGCTATTTCTCCATACTCTACTGCTTTGGAAGTAAAATCCTTGGTGATCGATACAGTATCATCCTCCTCTACTTCCCAAACTGTTGTTTTGGTAAACTCCTTTGCATATAAGCTGTATTCAGGCACAGCATGCATGGCTATCATTGGTTTCCCTTTCTTATCAAAAACATGAGGATGCTCTGGGTCGTAAGAAGCTGTATAATAGAGATACGGTTGCCAACTAATCTGTTTCCAGTCGATATTCGAAGAGGTTGTTACTTTAAATCGAAGCTGTTCTTCTTTGATTACATCAATATTGCGTACCAAATCATCACTTACCTCCTCATTCCAATTATACTTTTTTCTTAAAAGTACTTCGTTGTCACCCCGAAGTATTTCCACCGTAACACAATCAGAAGTTATTGGCTTAGTAAATAGCCCTTCAATATGTAATTTACCATCTATAGGGGCTCCTATTCTTTGGCGTGAAGTTATTACATAATCCTCTGAAGCATTAAATCGATATAGATCAAGCCCGTTTGCATCGGTTTCAGTAGAAGCATGATTGGTATAAGTAATTGTTGGATTCCATGTTACCTGATCGTAGGCACCATCGTATCTGGATTGTAATCGGAAATAAATTCGATCACCTTTTTGAACGTTAATTCCTGATTTATTAAAATTATTATCTCCGTAATCCTCTGCTTTAATAGTTTCCTCCCATAATATTTGATTACCTCTTAATTGTATCGATGCCTTAACACCATCAGCTGAGGTATAATCTATTCTATCTTGAGAAATATCTTCTATTAATTTCACTGTACTATTCACAGATATAATTCCTGTATGGGGAGCTCGCCACATACGCACTACATCGTGCAATGGGTTTTGATCGATAAGATTTTCAAGCTCTTGTGGATCTTCCTCTATTAAATTTGGATCCACTGTTCCACCAGGTAGTAATGAATTAGGTGTTCCTCCACTTGTAGTTAAAAATTCAGGATGACCTTCGTCATTTAACCTATTAAAATATACAGTACCATTACGGACTATATCGGGTAACCCATCACCATTAACATCTGAAAAGTAAACGGTTGTCTTGGACTTTGAAAAACTCAAATTATTTCCTACAAATACACCAAAGTTAGATTCAAGACCTACAGAAAAAGAGTTACTTTTCTCTCTTAAAAATTCATCTAATTCATCAATTGTAACGAGATCACCATAGGTTACTATACCATCAGAACTGGGGGGCAGTTGTGGACGATATTTAAATGTTTTATTAAGACCTCCTATCCCATCTGCAAAAACCATTACTTTATCAGAAAGTCCATCTCCATTAAGATCAATAATCGTTAACCGTCCTAAACTTTCGGTATGAGAAAAATCAAAATTCATCCCAACTGTATTGGTTTTGGCAGCTACATTATAGTCACTTGGGCCAATAGTTATAGCAGATCCTCCACCTCCAGTTTTGGAGTTAGTACCACTTAATGCTGAAGCTTTATCATTCAAGTCTTCAATATTTAAAAAACCCCCATTCAAATCATCCAATTGGGTATTCCATGTTTCCTGTCCGCTATAAGGCACATACCCATTGTTCGCTTGTACATCATCAAAATACTCCATGGTATGAGTGGTAAACAATGCACCTGCCGCATCGTGTTCATTAATGCTTGTAAGCAATGTTTTGAAAAATGCGCCTTGTTCATAATTAAGTTCGTAATGGCGGATGTTTTTCTCGTCTAAGCCTGCATCAACCCCTTCGAATTTTACTTCAATTCGTTTCAACAAATCGGCAGTTACTTGTTTAAACCCAAGTCGAGCATCAATACTCACGTCTTGTCTTCTTGGTACACCCAAGTCCCTGTCACGGTAAAAATGCACCGAGTACTTACCTGCTGCACTGGCATGATTAGTATACACAATTTTGCTAATATATAACTGTGAACCTTGCACACCACCAGTGCCATCTCCCAACCCACTATCCTGCTGTTTGGTATAATGGTAAGTCACATAATTGCCGTTAAGGTCTTTTACCTCCTGTAGTGCCCAGTAGGCTCTATTGCCATTGCCATCGATCAATACTGCTGTATCGTCTTTTCCATAAGTATATACTGTTCCGTTCTTGTCGGTTACTTCCCACCAATAGTTAGAAGTACTATTTCCTTTACGGATTATTTTATTAAAAGCTCCTTCTACCCTTGGGTAAAATTGCTTATTAGCTTCACGGGTTGGTTGTTCCCCTCGATGTGCCACTGGGGTTAATTGTTGCCCAGTAAGTGAGTAGGTTTCTGTTTCTTTTGCAGGGTCATAACGTGGCACTCCCCAACGGGTGTCAATGTTTACGGAAGGTAGAGTGAGATTCCAACCTAAACCTAACCAGCCATTACCCCCTCCATTGTTATAGCTAAGTGCCAATTGTGGCTGCATTCCATTTCTTCCAGCAGGAATATTAATGGGGTAGTTCATAGAAGCACCACCCATGCTATTGGCACTAGGGGGCTGCATAAGGTTAATGCCAGATGTAGGGTTAGCAGCCTTAATGCCTTTCATAGAAGTAGAATTGTAGGCATTCACCTCCGGTGATTCGGGTACTTTGATAATGGCATTGATATAATCGGTAAAGTGAGTGGTTTTGGAAACCACTTCTCCCCTATCAGCCATTACTGTATCGGTACGCAATGGTATCCAATGGTGGGTTTGTTCATCGAAATAGTAAGTTTTTATATCCTTTTCAGTATACCCAGTTGGAATCACTTCTTTATCATAACCAATTACCAGTTTTACTTCTTCATTAAAATTAGTACCATGGGGAAGAAATCGATAACCCGCATTATTTTTTGTGACATTGACCATGCCAGCATCCAATGCTGCTACATCCACCGAACGTAGTGTGGTTATAGAAAGATAGGTCGGTCGATCCAGTATAGCTGAATCCGCCAAAAGTGTAGCCCCTCCCAACGTAATGGATTGATCTAGTTTATTGGTGAATAATTTCTCTGTAAAATAAACGCCCTTTTCAATCGCATAACGGTGTGATAATGTACTTTTAGTATTAAACTCAACTTCCTGACATAAATTTTCTCCATCGGAGTAAATTGCTTCAATGTTTACATGCCAAACTTCGTCACCAGAAGTATTCTTTACCGAATATTCAAACTCTCCATTAATAACCGCTATTTCTTTACCATCTATCAGCACAACTGGTTTTTCTACTGACCAAGATGCGACATATCCCTTCAAATACCCTTGATCATTGAAATACCCCATCGTTTTTGGTTGGTTGATTACCAACTCTCGTGTTGGCACTTCTACAGGTTGTGCCAGCTCAATAGACAGATTCCTAATGCTATAACTATGTGTTGCATTAGCTGGAACAGTAAACCGCACTACATTATCCCCTTCATTCAACCAATCTATATCCACACGTTCTCGTTGTACTGACCATCCATCTTCATGTTGTACAAAGTATCCTCCTATGGCAGTCTGGTCATTGATGCTACGTGCTACTCCTGTATGATCAGCTACTCCATTTAGTTCATATACTAGCCAAGCTATTTCTGTACCGCAGATTTCTTTTGATATATCTACATGAAAAATATTATCTGTAGGGTTATCTAAGGGATTTTCTTCATCAACTCCTATTCGACCTATTTCTGTACCTCGGCATGGAAACATTGAAGTAGGAATAACAGCAGCTAATACGTTACCGCTTATCAAAAGAACCAGCGAAGAAAAAATTGCCTTTTTGATAGATAAGTTGATATTTTGTAGCATAAGTAAGGTTGGAAAAATTGTGTTAATTACTTTATATTTATTATCACTATAATTTTAAACAAAGTGGTTAGTAAACAATTAGTTTTTGAGATTTTGTTCCTTCAGGCGTTCTAACATACATCACATAAGTGCCTGTTTTTTCTATCACCCCTCTAAATTGGTATTCACGTTTACCATCTCCCTCCACCTGATAATGTAGAGCACCTCCAATATCATAAATAGACATATTTACACTCCCTGGCTCGGTCAATGATATACTTGCATTGTAGGCACCATCATTACTTGTAGTAGGGTATACTATAAATTTCCAACGATCGGAACCTGAAATAATAATATTATCACTATAATAACATCCTGTATTTTTATCTGTAACCGTAGCTGTATACATTCCTGATTCTGTAACACTTATCTGTTCCTTAGTACTATAAAACCCAAAATTACTTCTCCACTCGTATTCAACAGATATGGAATCGGGTACTAGCTGTGTTGCGTCCAGTGTAATAGGATTTTTACCATCCAAAATTTGATCTTCGCCCAAATCCACAATAGGTCCATCGGTAAGAATAAGTACAAACTCTCTCTCCTGCATTTGTCCATTTTCTGCCGTAACTGTCATCAAATATTTACCATGAGTAAGGTTGCGCTGCACTTCCTTATCTCCTCCACTCCATTCCCTATTAATTTCAGATGAAGTATGCGACATCGTGAAATTAAATGGTCCTTTGCCATTTACTACATTCACTAAAACTTCTCCACTCGAACGATCCGAGCAAGTAGGGTCATTAATTGTTTGCACGGCTACTAGAAAATCTAAAATACTAGCAAACCCAAACATATCCTTTCCTGAAAGGTCAGTGTCCCATTGCATATTTTGAAATATGGCTATACTATCTTCTGTAATAATGTCTGCTTCTTTGTATTCTAAATTGTTTACCGAAAAATCACCACTCCCAGAGCGATCAATTACCATCCAATAACCAAGGGAATCTTTCGGGAACTGCGAAATATCAATATGAATTTCGGTAGAAAGCGTACTTACCGAACTTCCTGAAGCTTTCACTAGCCATCTACGATCCAGTATCGATAACGGATTATTTTCATCATCACTTTTATTAAGTTGTAATGCTGCTCCATTATCACCTAACAAAACAAAATCACCTGAGTTTATAGTTGTTACATTCTCCTTATTTGAAGAAGCCCATTCACCTGCACTTAATAACAAAATACTTGTAGTGTCCAACACGTTTGCAGATTGTTTCTGGTAAAGTCCAAAGGCATCGTCTCTGCCAATACCTGTTATCCAATGATTAAATTCTCTATCATTATCACCATGCCATAGTACTTGCTCAGTAGAGCTAACATAATTACTTTCTTCTAGTGATATTCCATATTTAATGGCCAAATAAGTTTGAAATTGCACTTTTTCCAAAAAAGTTAATTTTCTGTCAAACACAATTAATTCAGCTAGTGCCCCGTTTAAAGGTTTAATATCACGACCAGTTCCTGCTCCTCCCACAGTCAATGATGCCACCTCATTAATAATTGTTTCTGATTTTTCTGTCCAATTCTGTATTAAGGTATTGAGCATAGGTAATTCAGGTTGCCCTGCATAAATATCCAAAACACTGTCTGGCCCAAGTGCACGTTTAGTACTTAGCATAGCTAACTTATACAAGGTGTTTTGAGATCCCCATATCCCCATTTCCGTTGTATCATAAGAATGATATACTACCATCACTGAGTTTTCTGTCACCTGATCAAAATTAAAAGGCACACTAATATTATAATCTATTCCATCAAAAAATAAGGCAGGATTATAGTTTATAACTGTATCTTTTGATGGCCAAGTGTTAGTGGAGCTCATCGCATTCTTTTCATGACCACTTTGATCCTCCCAAATAGTAGGTGTATCCCTTCCAGTATCCGCCTTAAGCCACACAGCTGGTATCCCTGAAATCGTACCTGTTTGAGAAAAACACAAAACAGGTGCCGTAGCAGATAAAATAAATAGTAATATATATTTTCTGATTGGAAGTGGATTCATGTAATGCATAGCAAATAATTAAAAATTTATATGCTGTTATCTAAATATTAGAATTATCAAATTAATAATTGCTGAAATTCCATAATCAAACAGATTAAAAAATATATATGATATTTTAAATACAAACCATGTATGTTTTTAGATAAAAAAGAACATTTTATATAGTCTAATAGACTCAATTTAATATCCATATTAAAAAATTAACTATTTAACAATGTTTTGTATTAATAGTTATTAAAAATAAAGACAGATATATAACTAAACCTCATATAAACATTACATGTAATTCCAAAAATTATGTTTGATTGAAAAGGATAAAAGCATTTGGATTATACTAAATTTAAGATATAATGGTCTTAATATATTAATTATTATGTATCTGTTTCTTCAAGTTTAACCATGAAGAAACAGGGATCAAATCTCTTTCATTTATTAAGTCACTAGACACACTCCGTTTAATTCTAACGACAGTTCATTGAATAATCCGTAGTTACAGCTTTGTCTGCCTGTCTGCTAAAGCCATAGCCGTTACGGCAAAGGCAGGACTGTGAGAAAATAGGTTAAACCCCTAAAATTCAAAAACTCAACGTCTTGCAGACGTATCAAACAGTTTGAATTTTTACGTGGTTTTTCACAAATTTCTTGACACAATTTTCTCAAGGTCGAAGAGCGCAAACCTCAATTTTGTTGAAAATCATTGAATTTTGAGGTTTTGACACTTGTTATTTTACATGTCAAACTATTTACGCTATTGAAGGGTATTTTAACTAGAAAATAATTTTCAAGGATAGCCTTAATATATATAACATATTTCCTCAAGTGAGGATTATTTGAGGAAATATGTTACCTTCTATTCCACTTCAACAATTCCCTTTATCGTAACACGTTGCATTGACTTTCGTGGATCATCACTAAAAATCGTAATTGATTTTTGCTGATTTCCTCTTCTACCTGTCGAATTAAATATCACTTCCATTTCAGTACTTCCCCCAGGTTTAATTGTGTTCTTTTTCAATTTGGCTGTGGTACAAGAACAAGTAGACTTTGTAGTTCTAATATTCAATTCTTTTTTTCCAGTATTTTTCAATACATAAACATGAGAAGCTTTTTCTCCCTGTTTAATTTTACCGAAATCATATATAACCTCATCTAGTCTTAAGTTAGGGCTATTATTGTATTCTTCTGCCGACACAGGAGCGAAATATTCCTGAATAGTAGCATATACCGTCAGCGATTTACGCTTAAATTCTTCATTCTCATTAGTATAAAACGCAATGTTATCCGTAACAAAGCCATAATCATTTCTTGATTTTCCATCATATGAGATCGTTATTTTTCCTTTTGATTTAGGAGGCAGACTGTTAGGTTCAAAACTAACTATTAGATAGTCAGGCTTATCTATTTTAGAATCAAATGTTATAATTGAATCAGAATCATTATATATCTCAAAGCTCTTAATAGTTGGTTTTTCACTGGTATAAACTGTGCCTAAATTAATAGAAGCATATCTTAATCGAATAGCACCTAAAAGCACTGGCATTTCTTCCTCAATTGTCTTTGGACGCGGGGTTACTACTCCTTTGATGTAAAGTCGTTTTACGGCTTTGGTAGGTAAATTAGTAGTTATAGTAAGTGATTTATTGAATGCTCCTGGACGATTTCTCGGGTTATATTGTGCTTTAACATAGCCCGATTCACCTGGAGCAATGGCTTCTCTAGACCACCCTGGAGTTGTGCAGCCACATGAAGCTTTCACGTTTAAGACTTTCAGAGTATCCTTGCTATTATTAATGAACTTAAATTCATATACAATGGCTCCTTCTTCCTCTTTTACAGTTCCAAAATCATGAATGGTTTCCTCAAACTGAATTAGCTCAGATTGTTGTGAATAAGTTGTAAATGAAAATAAAACCCCTAAAATAAAAATGATATTGCGCATAACAGTTATTTATATTTGATAATACAAACATTGAAAAAAATTACCTTAATAGGAAAAAGATGTAGGATTTTAAGTGTTTTTATGCTTTACTTGTTCTTCAATTTTTAAATTTGCAAAAATGAAAAATTGACTAATAATTGATTACAGTAACACCCTAAACATGTTCTCGAAAAATATTTGGACAGCAGATAATGTTTTTTGCTATTTTCCTATTTATGGTAGATATGTACTATTTATCTAATTTTCAACTCATTATGCATATAAATGTCACTAATATTGTTTTTTTTAATTCTTTTGCAAGAATCTAATAAGTAAAAAAAATAAGTATTATTAAATTTTTTAAAATACAGAAAATACATAAACATAGAATGTCAAGCACAATATGAACAACATAATCATAAATAGTTGTTGAAGATTTGATGAAGAGCTTCAGTAAATATATCATCATTTCCATATTTATCATCTCACCAATTACATTGTTATCACAAACAACCTACAATAGTAGGGCTGATGGCACATGGTCAATTGATGGAGGTATTACGTCATGCGCTTGCCAGCCTGACGGAAATCTTGATATCATAATCATTGACCATAATATTTCCCTTACAGATTCCCCAAACGGATTTGTTTTAAGCAATTCTTCTATTACTATTAATTCAGGTACACTAACCATTATTGGGGGAAATAGTGACGGAAGTTTTGAAGTGAAAAATGGGTCGTCCATAACAGTTAAAGATGGAGCTACTTTAGATGTGACCTGGGATTTGATGTTGGATAACGGCTCTGTAGTTAATTTTCAAACGGGATCATCATTAATAATTGCCAATGATTTTATAAATAAAAATAATAGCTCAAATATATATTTCGATGGATCAATTTCTATTGGAGGTAATTTTAGTAACGGAAATGGATCAACAATTGAATTTGGAAGTAATGCAACAACTACTATTATTGGGGATTGTACAAACTCTGGAAGTATAGTTGACACTACAGGCACTACATCTGGAGTATGTGTAGGTTCAATATTACCAATAACTTTACAATATTTTCGAGCGGCAGTAGAAGAAGAAAAGGTTGTTTTAAACTGGCTAACAGCTGAAGAACATAACAATGATTATTTCACCTTGGAAAGGTCGACAGACGGCTTGCTGTTTAAAAATATTGCAAGAATATCTGGCGCAGGAAATAGCAGTTCTGAACTAAACTATACATATATTGATCAATATCCATTAAATGGCGTGTCCTACTATAGGCTTAGTCAAACAGATTACGATGGTACAACTCAATTTTTCAATGTTGTTTATGCTGAAATTAATATTGAAAGCAAGAAATTCATTCTATACCCTAACCCTATTACGGACAATAATCTTACCCTTTTCAATCCATTTGATGCTGTCAATGTGGTTATTATATATAATGAAGCAGGGATTGAGCTACAGCGTATCCAATTGTCCTCTGGGGTAAATTCAATTGTATTAAATTCATTAATAAAAGAATCAGGTATTTATTTTTTCAAAATATCAAACACCATTGGAGAGACCCTTCAATTTCAAAAGTTGATAGTAAAATAGAATTTGAAGGAACGAACATCTTTTCATCTGTTTACTACTATATTTAAACAATCTCTTCCTTACTCAGCTATATTTTATTTTCTTTACCACAAATTTAGAATATGGCAAGAATACTTACAGGAATCCAGAGTTCAGGACGACCACATTTAGGAAATATCTTAGGAGCTATTAAGCCCGCAATTGAATTATCAAAGAACCCAGCTAACGAGTCTCTCTTTTTTATTGCTGATTTGCATTCGCTTACTACTATTAAAGATGCGCAACTACGTATCGAAAACATATATGCCACCGCAGCTGCTTGGTTAGCTTTTGGATTTGATACCGACAAAAATTTATTTTATCGTCAATCAAGAATTCCTGAAGTATGTGAACTTACGTGGTATCTCAATTGCTTCACTCCTTTCCCAATGCTTGCCAATGCCCATTCGTTTAAGGATAAGTCTGATAAGCTAGCCGATGTAAATGCCGGTCTATTTACTTACCCAGTATTAATGGCCTGTGATATCATCATGTATGATGCTAATGTTGTTCCTGTTGGTAAAGACCAAAAACAACATTTGGAAATGACCAGAGACATTGCCAACTCATTTAACAATCAATATGGAGAAACCTTTGTTGTGCCTGAGGCTCGTATAGATGAAAATGTGATGGTAATTCCTGGTTTAGATGGTCAAAAAATGAGTAAATCTTATGGCAATGTAATTGACTTGTTTTTGCCCGACAAACCATTACGAAAACAAGTGATGTCAATTAAAACGGATAGTACTTCGTTA
>Ga0224506_10002766_pt1 | contig 11848 bp, 6 predicted proteins | sample SF_Jan12_sed_USG_2_FD_169108 | JGI IMG/M metagenome (GOLD analysis project Ga0224506, IMG submission 169108) | Sediment microbial communities from San Francisco Bay, California, United States - SF_Jan12_sed_USGS_8_1 | ecosystem: Environmental > Aquatic > Marine > Sediment | place: USA...
AACCAGTACAGAGGTTTAGAGATGAAAGTAAGTACACCATAATCAACTGTCAGATCAAGACCAGGCGAAATTTCTTCCAGTCTATCCACTATTTTTGGGCCAACGAACATCTGGCTATTAAATTCAACACTACCACCCGGGCTAGCCTGATTGTTTTCAGACCTGAGCCCGATGGTATAGGTCGCCGGATTACGTTTAGTATTAGCTATCGAATAAACCAGGTTTTTGTCATCTTCAGTCGGAACCCAGGCCGATAGAAAATAATGCTGCAACATGGCGATCCAGCCGCCGGTCGACTCGGTTTTCAGTACACTATCTTCCATGTCATCGAAATCCACTTTCTCGTACTTCACTTCCTCGTTGTAGTAAACCGAACCGGTATAGGTATATAAAAGGCGAGAAGTTTCCAGAGGACGAGATCTCTGAATTTGGCGGTACTGACTACCAATCCAGTCGTCACCTGAATTGTTGACGACGCGGTGCTTGACATCAACCAGGTAATCACCTCGGCGAAAATGGTAACTTTTGGTAACTTCGATACCATTTTCACTCCAGTAGAACGGTACGATTAACTCATCCTCACCGTCTTCAAGCCGATATTCTGTCCGCGCAGTCTGATAAATACTGTAATGCGTCGGTGCAGTATTATTCTTATTTCGCAACCCACTTTGCATTAAATAGACGGAGTCACTTTGACTGTGGACTATTTCCAGCCATACGTCCGGCTGATCCAATGTGACTGGGAATTTCTTCAGTTTCAAAGAACGTACTACTCCGCCAAGACTATCAATTTCGGCACGTATCACATCAGTTTCGATTAGAATTAGTCGCTGCCCGTTCTTCTGTGTTTCCGTTATTGAATTACTGTCGGTAGCTGTTCTCCCGGCGTCGAGCTGATTTTCAGCCAGTTCGGGCAAATCATCAATGCCTGCATTGACTTCACCACCGTTGGCTACCTGGCCATCGATCCCGGGCTGTTCGACTACCACTGGCTGTGGACCATAGTCAGCCTGCCATTGTTGCCAGAGCAACATACCAACAAAAGCAGTTGCTGCGAATAGAAATAAACGGGAATTATCCATGGAGTTTGCTCTGTTCTTGATTTAACTTGCTGCTGTCCGGTACCGGATCGTAGCCGCCAGCGTGCCAGGGGTGGCAACTCGCCAGTCGTTTTAAAGTCAGGAATAAACCTTTGATCGAACCATGCAGACCGATAGCTTCAATCGCGTAATGCGAACAACTCGGTGTGAAACGACAGTGATGGCCTACCCAGGGGCTAAGCAAATACTGATAGATTCGAATCGGTATGATCAGGATTTTTCGCATTGTTTGATAACGCTATTCCAATGTTTTTCCAGATTGGCATTTAATAACTTTACTTCGATATTCAAAATAGGGCGCCGCACCATGATTACCATGTCTCGATCTGGCAGCCGAACCTGATTTTTTCGAAAACTCTCTCGGAATATTCTTTTTAGACGATTTCTCTGTACTGCTTTCGGTATTTGCTTTTTCGCTATAGCAAAACCTAGCCGAGGATTTAGCCCCGCCTGAATTCCGACCAGTATAGTAATACTGCCGTCAGTCTGGCGAAAGTTATTTTGAAATACCTGCCTAAAATCGGTAGCGCGCGTTAATCTCAGTTGCCTGGGAAAAGTTTCCCTGACCTGATTGGACACTTTTAAGGCGTCAGGCGAGCTCTACCTTTGGCTCGGCGTGCTTTGATGACACTTCGGCCGCCACGAGTTTGCATACGAGCGCGAAATCCGTGCGTTCTAGCACGCTTCAGATTACTAGGTTGGAATGTACGTTTCATGTGTGGAGCCTCGGCTTAAAACAGCCTGTCGATTTCAACAAGGCGCGACAATTTACTTGCAGAGACGCCCCACGTCAATAGCTAAAGCGTTTATTCTTAAGTATTTTTACAGCTATCCTGGTAATTTCTACCTCTTTATTGCAAGGCTGGCTGAATTTTACTCAAACGATGACGAAAATATTTCCTGACTCGGGCTATGCTCTGGCTGTGGATAAGTATAATATGGGTGTGCTTTCTAACGTGCTAACAAACTTTAAATTTAAATTGGCGTAAACCTTGAATTCTATCTGGCAACAATGCATTTCCTGTCTGGAAGGCGAAATAAGTGAACAACAACTCAACACCTGGATTTTACCCCTGCAGGTAGACGAACAGGAAAAGAATTCCCTTCAGTTGCTGGCACCTAATCGATTCGTTATGGACTGGGTTCGCAAACACTTTCTCGAGCGAATTCGCGAACTGGTTTTAAGCCTCGACGATACCCGATCATTATCGGTGAGCCTCTCTATAGGTTCCCAATCCCGAACAACGACTAAACCGAAATCTAAATCCGTCGACCAGAACCAACGTCCAAATAGCCAGGTCAGCGGTCTTAGCGGCAACCAGATATTCAGTAATTTTGTCGAAGGAAAGTCGAACCAATTAGCGCGAGCTGCTTCGATACAGATTAGTAACAACCCTGGCGCTGAGTATAACCCTTTGTATATTTATGGTGGAGTCGGTCTCGGCAAAACTCATCTAATGCACGCCATCGGTAATCAGATTAAACAAAACAATCCGCAGGCTAACGTTTTGTACGTTAATTGCGAACGATTTGTATCCGATATGGTTAAAGCTCTTCAGCACAGCAAAATGAACGAGTTCAAAAACTCCTATCGTAGCCTGAACGCCTTACTCGTGGATGATATCCAGTTTCTTGCCGATAAAAGTCGATCTCAGGAAGAATTTTTTCATACCTTTAATTCACTATACGAAGCCAGTGCACAAATGGTCATTACCTGTGATCGGTACCCCAAGGAAATTGAAGGCCTCGAAGACCGCATTCGTTCCCGGTTAGGTTGGGGGCTTGCTGTCGATATTAAACCCGCCGACCTCGAAACCCGGGTAGCAATCCTGAATAGCAAAGCTGAGCAGGCCAAGGTTTCTGTGCCGGACGATGTAGCATTTTTTATCGCCGAGCGTTTTAAATCGAATATTCGCGATCTAGAAGGCGCTTTGAAGCGAGTCATCGCACACTCGAGATTTACCGGACAGGAAATCACCCAGGAATTTACAAGGCAGGCACTAAAAGAATTACTCGCCGTTCAGGACAAGCCCGTTACTATCGATATGATTCAGAAACTGGTCGCAGAGTTTTACAAGATCCGTATCGCAGATTTACTATCAAGTCGGCGCAACCGCTCTATTACGCGCCCCAGACAATTAGCCATGGCGCTGGCGAAGGAACTAACTCGACATAGTTTGCCGGAAATTGGTAATGCCTTTGGTGGTAGGGATCATACGACAGTATTACATGCCTGTAGGAAAATCGAAGAATTGCGCCGCGAAGATCAACGAATCGATGAAGATTACGTGAACTTACACCACATTCTCAGTAATTAAGTAACGATTATGCCGAGACTAACCCCTACCGACTATTTCTATCCGACTATTCATGGTATTTTACCCAAGATATTGTGTATAGCTTGTGGATAAAATACCGCTAAATTCTGAGAGCTTTTTTATTCCGTGCTTATTCACAGTTTACAGAACGCCTATGGACAGTTTAATGTTGTTATATAAGATAATAAGTTATTGATATATATAGATAATTCCATATTGTAAACAAATATAGCAGATACTAACAGTAATAAGTCATTATATATAAATGAAAACTATTATTAACAGAGAACACATACTCGCACCCCTCCAGCAAGTAATAGGAGCGGTAGAACGTAGACAGACTTTACCAATACTCGGTAACGTTTTACTTAAATCAAGTGCAGCCTCTTTGACATTGACTGCCACAGATCTCGAAATAGAAATGGTTTCAAAGGTTGATTCGTCTAGTAGCGAAGATTTCCAGACCACTTTGCCTGCCAGAAAACTGCTGGATATTTGCAAAGCTTTACCTGATGGTTCCGAAATAGAATTCAATATAGAAGACAACAAGGTGACTCTTACCTCAGGCCGTAGTCGCTTTACTCTTGCCTCGTTACCAGCTAGCGATTTTCCTGGGCTCGATGAAATTAATGCGGAACAGTCATTTACTTTACCCCAAAAACACTTCAAATCGCTTTTCGATAACACCGGGTTTGCTATGGCTCAGCAAGACGTGCGTTATTATTTAAATGGAATTCTGGTAGAAATATCTGCCGACAAGTTGAAACTGGTAGCGACTGATGGGCATCGGTTGGCATTAAGTGAATTTAATACCAGTACCAACGTAAACGTTAATAAGCAGATTATTATCCCTCGCAAAGGCGTGCTCGAATTATCCAGGTTGCTGGAAAATACCGACAGTGAAGCCAAGATTATTCTCTCGCAAAATCATATCCGAGTAGAAACCGAAACACTAATATTCACTTCTAAGCTAATTGATGGAAAATTCCCGGACTACAAACGAGTCATCCCGGTTGATGGCAATAAAGTTCTACAGGTGAATAGAGAAGCGTTGAAAAACTCTATGAATCGTATAGCTATACTATCGAATGAAAAATACCGGGGTATCCGTTTGACGCTATCATCAGGAAATTTATCGATACAGGCAAATAACCCAGATCAGGAAGAAGCCGAAGAAGAGATTTCAGTGATATACGATGATACAGAAATGGAAATAGGATTTAACGTTACCTATTTAATCGATGTTCTAAACGTACTTAATTCAGAGAGTGTTTTCATTAAACTTAAAGATGCCAACAGTAGTTGCATCATGAGTGACAGTGAAAACTCATCGAACCTGTATGTTGTTATGCCAATGCGTTTGTAAGCGCCATATTTTAATGCTATGTCGATCAGTCAGCTGAGTCTGACAGATTTTAGAAATCTTCAGAGTATAACCCTTGATTTCCACCCAACCATTAATCTGATTTCCGGTGACAATGGCTCGGGTAAGACTAGCTTACTCGAAGCAATTTTTATTTTATGCCAGGCCCGGTCTTTCCGCACACATCATTTAAAACGCACTATTCAGCACGACAAAAACGGTTTCCTTTTATTCGGTCGGTTTAATGACTATAAGGCTGGTTTGTCGAAAACAGCCGATAAATTCGATATTCGTGTTAACGGAGAAGCAATAAAAAGACGCTCAATTCTGGTCAATAAAACGCCGATAAATATCGTTAATACCGACAGTTTGGATTTAATTACAGGTTCCCCACAACAAAGGCGGCAGTATCTGGATTGGTGTATGTTCCACGTGGAACAATCTTATAATCAACACTGGCAAAAGTACCAGCACGCCTTAAAGCAAAGAAATAAATTATTAAAATCAAGAAAGGATCTGAAGTTGCTGGAATACTGGGATGATTATTTGATAAATCCATCGATAGTTTTGCAGGCTTACCGGGAAAACTATTGTGGTGAAATTGAGCAACAGGTTAAATCTGAATTATCGGAACTACTTCAGGACGTTAATATAGGTCTCAAATATCTACAGGGGTGGCATTCGTCTATGAGCCTGAAGGAGTCGCTTAATAAAAATAGAGAACGGGATATTAGGTCAGGATTTACGAATACTGGAATCCATCGAGATAATATACAAATTCTAGCCGACGGTTATCCAGCTGCAGACGTATTATCCAGAGGCCAGTTGAAGAGGCTTTCGCTAGCCCTCCTTATCGCCGCTTTAAAAATTCTCAAGCAAAAGAGCGGCCGACAGCTTATTTTGTTAGTGGATGATTTGAGAGCTGAGATGGATGGTTTAGCACAGGAAAGAGTGTATGAATCTCTATTGGCCATTGGTCTGCAGTTATTCATAACTAATATAGAGCCGCATGTTCCTGAAGCCATAAAAGGTAAAGATTTTAAAATGTTTCACGTGGAACATGGTATGATAAAAACTCGGAAATTCAGTTAGATAATTCAATGTCAGAATATAATTCTAGTAGCATCCAGGTGCTTAAGGGTCTGGATGCTGTGCGTAAACGACCAGGTATGTATATCGGCGATACCGATGACGGCACCGGGTTGCATCACATGGTATTTGAGACTGTCGATAATTCTATCGACGAAGCGCTGGCGGGACATTGTTCTGAAATAAAAGTGGTTATTCATAGCGATGGATCGGTCTCGGTAAAAGATGATGGCCGGGGTATTCCAGTTGATATACACAAAGAGGAGGGGCGGTCGGCCGCCGAGGTTATTCTGACGGTATTGCATGCCGGCGGAAAATTCGACGACAATTCATATAAGGTATCGGGTGGTTTACACGGGGTCGGGATATCGGTAGTGAATGCGCTATCGGAAAAATTATCGCTGCGCATTAAGCGACAGGGCAAATTATATACGCAGGAATATGTAAAAGGCGTACCCCAGGAAGATCTAAAGGAAGTTAAGGATACAGAGCAAACAGGTACCGAATTGAGATTCTACCCCAGTAACGAAATCTTTAGTGATGTAGAGTTTCATTACGATATTTTAGCGAAACGCCTACGAGAATTATCTTTCCTCAACTCGGGTGTTAAAATTCATTTATTCGATGAGCGATCGAATAAAGAGGATATATTTGAATACGAAGGCGGTATTAGGGCTTTTGTCGAGCACTTGAATAAAAACAAAACCCCGATTCATGAAGAAGTAATCGAAATAAAAATGGAACTACAGGATGTTGGTGTCGAGGTTTCGATGCAATGGAACGACTCTTACCAGGAAAATATATTTTGCTTCACCAACAATATTCCCCAACGCGACGGGGGAACGCATTTATCGGGGTTTCGCACAGCTTTGACACGTACGCTAAATCAGTACATGGAAAGTGGGCAAACTAAAAAAGATAAAGTCTCGACTGGTGGTGACGATGCTCGAGAAGGGTTGACGGCGGTACTTTCAGTGAAGGTACCCGATCCAAAATTCTCGTCTCAGACTAAAGATAAGCTGGTTTCATCAGAAATAAAAGGCATCGTTGAGTCGGCTGTTAGTGAGCGTCTTAAGGATTACCTTGAAGAGCACCCCGCTGACGCCAAGGCGATTACTTCAAAAATACAGGATGCGGCACGTGCCCGTGAAGCGGCCCGCAAAGCGAGGGAAATGACGCGAAGAAAAGGAGCGTTAGATATTGCCGGTCTACCCGGTAAGCTGGCGGATTGTCAGGAAAAAGACCCTGGATTATCGGAAATATATCTGGTGGAGGGTGACTCGGCCGGAGGTTCCGCTAAGCAGGGAAGAAATCGTAAGACTCAGGCTATACTGCCACTCAAAGGTAAAATTTTAAATGTGGAGAAAGCTCGCTTCGATAAAATGTTGCAGTCGGCAGAAGTTGGTACATTAATCACTGCATTGGGTTGTGGAATAGGGCGGGAAGAGTTTGATATCGATAAACTACGTTATCACCATATTATTATCATGACCGATGCGGATGTAGACGGTTCGCATATTCGTACGTTGCTATTAACTTTTTTCTACCGCCAAATGAAAGAGCTGGTAGAACGCGGTCACATTTATATCGCTCAGCCGCCGTTGTATAAAGTGAAAAAAGGCAAGCAGGAGCGTTATGTAAAAGATGATAAAGAGCTCAATAGCTATCTGCTACAACTGGCAATCGAAGGTGCTCAGTTACACCTGGCAGACGATTTGCCTGCACTGTCAGATCTGGCGCTGGAAGATCTGGCCCTGAGGTATATCACTATACTGGCTATTTTTGATCGTCTCAGGCAAACGGTGTTACCGGAAGTGTTGCAGGAATTGATAGATTTGCCGGCCTTATCCGAAGCCAGCCTGCTTGATAAACAGGCAATGAAAACCTGGGCAGAATTGCTATCAACAAGAATAAATGAAAAAAGCGAAACGTCGGTTTCCTATTCCATAGAAGTTATTGGAGACGATGATAGTAATCAATACGGATTTAACATCAGCAAGCGTTTGCATGGAATTGCCAGTAGCAGCGTGCTAAAGGCAGAGTTTTTTAACAGCGGTGATTATCAGACTATAGCTCAATTTGTTGAACAGGCTGGCGATATGTTTACTGAAAACTCGAGCATTAGCCGGGGTGAGCGCAAGCAAGCGGTCGGCAAGTTTAGCGACGCTTATGAGTGGATGATGAAAGAGGCCAGGAAAGGATTGAATATTCAGCGTTATAAAGGGTTGGGAGAAATGAATCCAGATCAGCTTTGGGAGACAACGATGGATCCGGATAATCGACGCTTGTTGAAAGTCCGCATCGAAGATGCAATTGCAGCCGACGAAGTATTTACCACCTTGATGGGTGATCAGGTCGAACCAAGGCGCCATTTCATCGAATCAAATGCCTTGAATGTTAATAACCTGGATGTATAGATTCGTTAATGCATTGTTAATCCGCTAGAGAATTACCTTTGGATAATCCGCTATTAGAAACCAATGGCCTGCCGGCATTTAATCAAATTAGACCTGAACATATAAAGCCGGCTATAGAACAGATTATTGCCGACAACAATGCGGCGATCGATCAGCTGATCGATCAGGAAGAACCCGACTGGAATAGCCTGATAAATCCACTCTCGTTACTAGAAGATCGTCTGAGTAAAGCCTGGTCACCAGTTAGACACTTAAATTCGGTAAAAGCTAACGACGACTTGCGTCATGCTTATAATGAGTGCCTGCCACTGTTAAGTGAATATTCGACAAAAATCAGCCAGAATCGAGATCTATTCAGCCACTTTAATCGGATTGCTCAGTCGGCTGGCTATGCTGATCTAGATATCCCACAGAAGAAAGCGCTGGATGATGCCCTGAAACATTTTCGCCTGGGTGGTGTAGATCTGACAGGAAAGGCACGTACACGGTTTCTACAATTGGAAAAAGAACTCTCGGAACTACAGTCAAGTTTCGAAAATAATCTGCTCGATGCCAGTCAATCCTGGGAAAAATATGTTGAGGATGAAGAACAGTTACAGGGGATGCCATCCTACGCGATATCGATGCTGAAGCAGCTAGCGGAGCAAAAGGATTACTCCGGATTTCGGTTAACGCTGGATATGCCCTGTTACATCGCGACGATTACCTATGCAGATGATCGTGAATTACGAAAAGAAATATATCAGGCCTATACCACACGGGCTTCTAATCAGGGAATTACCGATAAAAAGTGGGATAATGCTGCGAACATGTGTCTAATTGCTACGAAAAGACAGGAAAAAGCAAAAATACTTGGATTTAGGAACTACGCCGAATATTCGATCGAAACAAAAATGGCCGGATCAGTCGACGAGGTGGTGGATTTTCTCCTGGACCTCGCACGACAGTCAAGATCGGCGGCTTTAAAAGAAGTAGAGGAGCGCCAGACCTACGCCAATTCTTTAGGGTTCGAAGGTGAGCTGCAGGCCTGGGATTACGCCTACTATAGTGAAAAGCTGAAGCAGCAGCGTTACCAGATATCAGACGAAGACCTTAAACCCTATTTTTCTGACGAACGAGTCATTAGCGGTTTGTTTGAGATCGTAAAAACTCTGTACCGGATTGATATTAAACAGATTGAAAATAAAATAGAGACCTGGGATAAGGGCGTATGCTTTTATCAAATTCATGATGCCGATGGCGAAGTCATCGGGCAGTTCTACCTTGATCTCTATGCCCGAGAAAACAAGCGGGGCGGAGCATGGATGGACGAATGTATTAATCGATATCAAATCGATGGCAAGTTGCAGTTACCTGTCGCTTACCTGACCTGTAACTTAACGCCACCAATTGGTGACAGTTCGGCATTGTTCACCCACGACGAAGTTATAACGCTGTTTCACGAATTTGGCCATGGTCTGCATCATATGCTGACAAAAATCGATGTCCCAGAAGTTGCCGGAATCAACGGTGTGGAATGGGATGCGGTAGAATTGCCTAGTCAGTTCATGGAAAACTTTTGCTGGCAAAAGCCAGCCTTGCATTTATTTGCTAAACACCATCAGACGGGAGAGAATCTGCCCGATACGCTATTCGATAAAATGACTGCAGCGAAAAACTTTCAGTCGGGGCTGCAAATGTTGCGGCAAATAGAATTCGCGTTATTTGATATTAAATTACATCAGGATACCGGGCTTATCTCGGAGGAACAAATCCAGCAAATACTGGATCAGGTTCGTGAACAGGTGTCGGTGGTAGATACTACTGAAAACAACCGCTTTCAGAACGGATTCTCGCATATTTTTGCAGGCGGCTATGCAGCGGGTTATTATAGTTACAAATGGGCCGAGGTTTTATCAGCCGACGCTTTCTCCGCTTTTGAAGAAGAAGGGATCTTCAATACGGAAACGGGTCGCAGGTTTCTTGAATGTATACTGGAAAAAGGCGGTTCACGACCAGCGATAGAGTCGTTTTGTTGTTTCCGCAGCCGGGAACCCGATATTGAAGCGCTGCTACGTCATAGCGGCATAACCAGTTAGAAAATTATGAGCAGAAAATTAATTGGAAGCATCCTGATTGTATTAATGGTAGGTAGCGTGCAGGCACAGACAAGCGATAACCTGCAGGAGCGATACGTCACCGACCAGTTACGACTGTCTTTATATGAGCAGGCCGATGAACGAAGTAAGGTGATCCAGCTACTGAGTTCGGGCGACAAACTCGTGGTTAGTGAAATCGCTGGTCCTTACGCCAGCGTATTAACATCTCAGGGAAATAGAGGTTGGGTGAAACGCGGGTTTCTAGTATCAAACCCGACTTCCGGATTGCTACTCGGTGAAATGGAGAAGAAGAACGAGAAACTCAAGCAGGAGCTGGACAGGCTGGCCAATAGTAAAGCAGTAATTGATCAGTACGAAAGCGACATGAATGCGATAAATGAGAAACTCGAGTCACTAGAAATCGAGAAGGAAAATGCAGAGCAAACCATTATCGACCTGAGACGGCAGGCTGAAGAGAAAATTCTTCAGGAAAAAGCCAAACCAGCGATTGCGTCATTAATCAATATAGCAACTATTTACTGGCAATATATCGCGCTAGCCTGCGCTATTATTGTGCTACTCGGCTTTTTCGTTGGTAAATCTGTGACGGAATCGTCGATTAAAAAGAGATTTCATGGCATTAAGGTCTGGTAAAATCAGTTTTTTCATACGACAGAACTGCCTCGGCTTTTATGGCATATCGTGACCTCCGGGAATTTATCGAGCAACTCGAAGAAGCTGGCGAATTAAAGCGCATCTCCCATAAACTTGATCCCAATCTTGAGATCACCGAAGTTAGCGATCGGACACTGCGGGCAAAAGGTCCAGCTTTGCTATTCGAACAGGCTGGTGATAGCAATATCCCTCTACTGGCGAATCTTTTTGGTACCGAGCAACGGGTTGCCCAGGCCATGGGTGAAAGTCAGGCGGAATCATTGCGAGAAATCGGACGACTTCTGGCCTTTTTAAAGGAACCAGAGCCGCCGAAGGGTTTTAAAGAAGCCTTGAAGTCCCTGCCTATTTATAGAAAAGTTCTCGATATGGCGCCTAAGCTGGTGAAGAATCCAAAGTGCCAGCAGATTGTCTTTAAAGGAGAAGACGTCGACCTGGGGATATTACCGATACAAACCTGTTGGCCGGGAGACGCCGGTGCATTAATCACCTGGGGTCTGGTGACCACTCGTGGCCCTCTTAAAGCACGAGATAATCTCGGAATTTATCGCCAGCAGGTTATAGGCAAAAATAAAGTTATTATGCGCTGGCTTTCACAGCGAGGCGGCGCACTCGATTATCGTGAATGGCGACAGCTTCACGGTGACGAACCCTTCGCTATTTCGGTGGTGCTGGGCTGTGACCCGGCGACAATTCTGGCGGCGGTTACGCCGATTCCAGATACGCTCTCAGAATATGCTTTCGCAGGGCTTCTACGCGGCGGAAAAACCGAGGTTGCGAAGTCGTTACTCTCCGACTTGTTGATCCCAGC
>Ga0224506_10002767_pt1 | contig 11848 bp, 14 predicted proteins | sample SF_Jan12_sed_USG_2_FD_169108 | JGI IMG/M metagenome (GOLD analysis project Ga0224506, IMG submission 169108) | Sediment microbial communities from San Francisco Bay, California, United States - SF_Jan12_sed_USGS_8_1 | ecosystem: Environmental > Aquatic > Marine > Sediment | place: USA...
CATTAATGTTGCTGAATCTAGAGCTGCTAATGATAGTAGGCTGTCTTGTGTTTGTATGATATTGATTTGTTTAACGAATTCATCTAACACTACTTGTCTCTCTTTTATACGCTCGTAATCCTCATAATCATTCGGGAGAGCTTGAATAGTACTATCATAGTAATCACGAGCTAATTTATAGTTTTTTAGATTTTCATAGTAAATCATACCCAGTTTTAAAAACGACATCCCTTTTTGTCGATCATTACCAACGCTTGCTTGAGCTGAAGACTTGTAATGTTCAATAGCTAAATCAGTATTGCCTTGTTTAGCTTCAAACTCTGCCATTTCGTAATAAATCTTATCTTGAAATTCTTTATTTTTTTTGTCAGTAAGTAATTTTTTAAAATGTTTTCTAACACTACGTATATCACTATTGCTATTTAGTTGAGCTACTTGAGCAATATTTAATCTGGCATAGAAGTATAATTCATAAGCAGGGTTACTTGATAAACATTTTTTATAGTTATTATAGGCCTCGGCATCAAAGCCTAATTGCTGGTATATTTGTCCAATAATAAAGAATATTTTTGCACGACCTTCATTTTTTCGAAGCGTAGGAGCCACTAGAGCTAGATTTTCCACCATTTTATCAAAGTCACCCAGCTCTTGATATAAATGAGCTTTATTTAACCACAGTAATTTTTGATTTTCATTATTAATTTTTTCTTTTTTTAGATAATCTATAACAGCTTTGGCATTAGTATATTCTCCATAATCCGTAAAAGTTCTAATTAGATGTGTTAATGCTTTGTGTCTAGCATAATCATCTTCACTTTTAGTGTTTACATATTTAAATGTCTCAATAGCGTTCACAAAATCGCGATCGTAGAAACGAGCAAACCCCAATAGAATATAACTGTCATCAACCCATTTACTGTTCTTATGCATTTGAATAGAAATAGAAGCCTTTTTAATGCAATCTTCTGTTTGGGTTTTGAAGGTACTTGAAAGTGTGGTGTCAAATTTAGGATAGATGCGAAGTATATCGTTAAAGTTATTTTGATTACTTGCTTTTACAATATTTTCAATTTCCTTGATTCGTTCATTTGCATAATAATAAGCATTGTAATGTGATGTTGTATTATGATACGATTTGCTAAGAATGTTATTTTTTTCGGCAGAACATCCAATTAGTGAACAACTAATAGCTATAGAAACGAAAAACCCATTAATTCTTCCAATTTTCACGTGGCAATACCTTTAGATAATTTACAATGAAACGCAAAAAATGTGATAATTAATACATTAATTGCCTATAATATCTATTTTTGCTATCCATACTAATTACATATATGGTAAGATTACGTAAAACATTTTCTAACAGGCTTACAACTCGGTACTTATTAATTATAAGAAATGAGGAGAATTTTGCCGAAAAAACCACGTTTAGCTTTACCTACTCGAAAGTGATATTTCTTTTGATGCTTTCTTTTTTGATTATACTTATACTTAGTTTTTTTCTAGTGGAGACATTGTTGGCACAATGGTTCGACCCCAGACATGTGCAAATGGAAGCAAATAAGAGATTAGTAGAACTTTCGTTAAAAGTAGACTCATTAGCTTATGAAACTGAAAAAAAAGATCGTTTTATTCTTAATTTTCAGCGCATAGTAATGGGGGATAGTGTGGAATTAGATTTAGAAAGTTATTCTAACGATAGTAACTTTGTTCCAACTAAGTCAAACATGGACACTAATAGCTTGGCACAAATTGATGCTCAATTTCGTGAAGAATTTGAGGAATCTGGAGTGTCATTGGTGAGTTATAATAGTAGAAGTAGCGATTTACATGAAATATTTTTTTATTCTCCCATAACAGGTTTAGTTTCGGGACGTTATAATGTAAGTGAGGGACATTTTGGTGTAGATGTAGTTGCAAAAAAGAATGAACCAGTAAAGGCTGTGGCTGATGGTACAGTTATTTTTGCATCGTGGACACAAGACTCTGGGCATGTGATTACTATTCAGCATAGAAGTAATTTAATATCAGTTTATAAACATAATGCTGAATTATTAAAAAAAGTTGGTAATTTTGTGAGCGGAGGAGAAATAATCTCAATAGTTGGTAATACAGGAGAATTAACAGATGGACCACATTTGCATTTTGAACTTTGGAATGATGGAAACCCTGTAAATCCAGAAGATTTTGTTTCATTTTAACAACAAGAATCATGTTTACGAGTAAAGAAGAAAAAAAGGTAGCTGAAGAATTGACAACTTCAACTAACACGATAGGAAAAGGAACAACCCTTCAAGGGAACATCGAGGCTTATGGGAATATCCGTGTTGAAGGAAAAGTAGCAGGAAATTTAACTACAAAATCAAAAGTGGTTCTTGGACAATCATCAATTGTTGATGGAGATATCATAGCTCAAAATGGAGAAATTGAAGGAGAGGTGAAAGGAAAAATTGAAGTTTCAGAAATATTGACATTGAAACCCACAGCAATAGTGCATGGAAATATTGTTACTAATAAGCTCATAGTGGATGCAGGTGCTAAATTTAATGGCGGTTGCAAAATGGGCGTTTCTTTAAAAGAAATTAAAATTGGTGAAAACGGACAAGAACAAGCAATTCTCAAAGAAGCAAAGGCAGTATAATACTTTTGCTAAATATTCTGGTTTGGCTATTCAAATGGGGGTTACCATTTATTTAGGAAGCTTACTAGGAAATTATTTTGATGAGAAGTTCACTAATTCCTCCAACCTGTATACAAAAATAGTCACATTAATAGCAGTTTTCTTGTCTATATATCTGGTCATAAGTCAAGTAATAAACGAAAGTTCGGATGAGTAAAATAGTAAAAAGGGTATTAGTTTACTTCATAATTGTATTCGCTATTTTCTTTTCTATTTATAAATTCCATTCTTATTTTCTAGAACTCAGGGAAGAATTATTGAGTTATTCATTGTTAGATATGTATATTTTTCATGTAATATCTTCTCTTATAGTTTACTTGGTTGTAGAGTTGGTTTATATTAATCTTCCTGATCAAACTGGCTATGTATATTTGGTTTCAGTATTTTTAAAAATTGGAATTTTTGTAATTATTTTTAATTCTTCACTATTGTCGGAAATAGATCTTAAAATGTTTGAAAGACTTTCGATTATCGTTCCAATGTTTTTATTCTTAATAATAGAAGCCATTTTTTGTTCACGTCTGTTAAGTACCAATTAGAGTATAAAATTGCTAGGATTACCATATTTTTTAATTTATCCGAAAAAACAAATAACAAAAGTCTATATAGTTTTAATTATTCCTTTAATTTTGCACCCAAATTTAAAGGGATAAGTATAGAGGTATGATGATAGCAAAAAAATCTATCAGTTTTATAGTGGTTATTGTTTTTACGATTTTTTCAAATTTCTCATTTGCAGAGAATAAAAATCAACCAGAACAAACTTTAGGCAATCCAGTTGATACTCAGGAGGAAATTGATGCTTATATTCAACACCATTTACAAGACGCCCACGATTTTGTATTATTCACAAATGGAAATACCGGAAATCATATAGGGTTTCCTCTACCAATAATAATATGGGATGAAGAATTACACTTTTTCTCATCTTCAAAGTTTCATCATGGTGAGTCTGTAGCTGAATCGAATGGTAAATATTATGTTTTGTTTCATGAAAAGATATACAGAACAGATGCTGAAGGAACACTAACTTTAGATGACCACAATCACCCCACTAATGTTAGACCATTAGATTTTTCAATAACAAAAAGTGTGGTTGGTATGTTATTGATAGGAACGTTAATGTTATTGATTTTTGGTGCACTAGCACGAGATTACAAAAAGGGCCCACTACCCACTGGGTTTAGTAGAGTTTTGGAACCATTGGTATTGTATGTTAGAGATGAAATAGCTCGACCAAATATTGGAGAAAAGAAATATAGAAATTATATGAGTTTTCTACTTACAGTATTTTTCTTTATCTGGTTTTTAAATTTATTGGGTTTGATGCCTTTTGGGTTTAATGTTACTGGGAATATTGCTGTAACGGTATGTTTGGCTTTATTCACAATGATAATCTACATGTCAAGTGGGACCAAAGAATTTTGGATTCATATTTTATGGATGCCAGGAGTGCCTTATATTTTAAGACCAGTTCTGGCGATAATCGAGTTAATTGGATATGTGTTAATTAAGCCATTCTCATTATTAATTCGTTTGTTTGCTAATATAACAGCAGGACATGTGGTAGTAATGAGTTTAATAGCATTGATGATTACACTTAAAGCAGCATTTGGCCCAGTGGTTTCAACAGGAATGTCATTGTTTTTGACATTATTTATATCAATAATCGAAATTTTGATTGCGTTTTTGCAAGCGTTTATTTTTACAATGCTTTCATCATTGTTTATAGGTATGGCAGTAGCTGAACATGATCATCATTAATTTTTATTTGGAAGAATTTTTTGTTTAATTAATATATAAATCAATTATTATGTACAATTTAATTGGAGCAGGTTTAATCGTTATTGGAGGAGGTATTGGACTAGGTCAAATCGGAGGTAAAGCAATGGAAGGTATTGCTCGTCAGCCCGAAGCAACTAATAAAATACAAACTGCAATGATTATCATCGCAGCTTTACTAGAAGGTTTAGCATTTGGTGCATTGATCTTAGGGAAAGGATAATTTTCCGAAATAATTTTAACATGATTCATAGCGATAGGCTATGGGTCATGTTTTAAATTAAACAGAAAACGAATACATACATAAAAATTAATTAGATGGATCAGTTATTAAATGATTTTTCTCTAGGCTTGTTTCTCGTTCAAGCGTTTATTTTATTGGTTCTTATATTTGCATTGCGCAAGTTTGCATGGAGACCGATTTTGGATGCCTTACAAATTAGAGAAGATTCGATACAGGAAGCATTAGATGCAGCTGAAATTGCAAAAAAAGATATTGAGAAGCTACAATCTAAAAACGAAAAGTTATTAGATGAAGCGAGATTAGAAAGAGATGATATTCTAAAGGAAGCTAGAGAAGCATCGAACCAAATGAAAGAAGAGGCTAAAGAAGAAGTATCAAAGATAAGTGATAAGATGTTGGAGGATGCTCGGAATGCTATTAATACAGAAAAACAAGCAGCCTTAACAGAATTGAAAAATCAAGTAGCTACACTTTCCTTAGAAATTGCCGAAAAATTATTGAGAGCTAAACTAAAGGATGAAAAAGCGCAAAAAGCTTTAGTAGATGATTTCGTAAAGGAATTAAACCTTAACTAATCAAAAATATAGATGTCAGACTTTAGAGCCGCTTCAAGATATGCCAAATCACTGCTAGAGTTAGCAGATGAAAAAGGTGTGTTGGAGGAAGTACAGAAAGATATGCTCCTTTTAAGTTCGGTTTGTAAAACCAATAGAGATTTTTCACTGATGTTGATAAATCCAATAGTAAAGCACAGAAAAAAGAGAGAAATTTTAGAAGCTATTTTTAAAGGAAAAGTTAATAAGGTTACAATTTCTATTTTCGATATTATTACTCGAAAAAATAGAGAAGCCATTTTACCTAGTATTGCAACAGAGTTTAATAAGCAGTATAACATTAAAAAAGGGATTGAAGTAGCTAAAGTAATTACAACTGTCCCATTAGACGCTAAACTGAAGAAAGAATTTGAAAATATCGTTTCGAAAATTTCAAAAAGTAAAACTGTTCAATTGGAGGAAGTGGTTGATAAAAATATTATTGGTGGATTTGTTCTTAAATTAGGTGATAGACAAATTGACGATTCAATAAAAACAAAATTAAATGAGCTAAAGGTGAAATTTAGCCATAATCCATATATCAAAGAATATTAACAAATAAAATATTACATACAATGGCAGATGTAAGATCAGATGAAGTTTCAGCAATATTAAGAGAGCAACTTTCGGGTGCTAAAACTGAAGCGGAACTAGAAGAAGTTGGTACAGTACTAGAAGTTGGAGATGGTGTGGCACGTATTTACGGACTTTCAAAAGCACAATCAGGTGAATTATTAGAGTTCGAAAATGGTTTGAGAGCTTTAGTACTAAATTTGGAGGAAGATAATGTTGGTGCGGTACTTTTTGGTAGTGCAGAAGGAATTAGGGAGGGAGATACCGTAAAACGTACTGGTAAAATTGCTTCTATTAATGTAGGTGATGGAATGTGTGGTCGTGTTGTTGATACATTAGGTAACCCTATTGATGGAAAGGGACCAATTAGTGGTGATCTTTATGAAATGCCATTGGAAAGAAAAGCTCCAGGTGTAATTTACCGTCAACCGGTAGATGAACCTTTGCAAACAGGTATCAAGGCTATTGACTCGATGATTCCTATTGGCAGAGGGCAAAGAGAATTGGTAATTGGTGACCGTCAGACGGGTAAATCAGCTGTTGTAATAGATACTATTATTAACCAAAAAGAATTTTACGATAGAGGAGAGCCAGTTTTCTGTATTTATGTAGCGATTGGACAAAAAGCATCTACTGTTGCAAACGTTGTTGCTGCTTTGGAAAAAGGTGGTGCAATGGATTATACTGTAGTAGTAAGTGCAGCTGCTTCTGATCCTGCTCCTTTACAATTCTTTGCCCCATTTACGGGTGCTGCAATTGGTGAATTTTTCAGAGATACAGGTCGTCCTGCTTTGGTGGTTTATGATGACTTATCAAAGCAAGCAGTGGCTTATCGAGAGGTGTCATTGTTATTGAGAAGACCCCCAGGTCGTGAAGCTTATCCAGGTGATGTATTCTACTTACATTCAAGATTATTAGAAAGAGCAGCAAAAGTATCACAAAACGATGATATTGCTAAAAACATGAATGACCTTCCTGAATCATTGAAAGGTTTAGTAAAAGGTGGAGGATCATTAACAGCATTACCAATTATTGAGACACAGGCAGGTGATGTTTCGGCTTATATCCCTACTAATGTAATTTCGATTACTGATGGGCAAATATTTTTAGAGACTAACCTATTTAATTCAGGTATTCGTCCTGCAATTAACGTTGGTATTTCTGTATCTCGTGTGGGAGGTAATGCTCAGATTAAATCTATGAAAAAAGTAGCAGGTACCTTGAAGTTGGATCAGGCACAATTTCGCGAACTGGAAGCTTTTGCCAAGTTCGGATCCGATCTTGATGCCGCAACAAAATTAACTATTGAAAGAGGTAGAAGAAATTTAGAGATATTGAAGCAACCTCAATATTCACCAGTTTCAGTTGAAGAGCAAGTAGCTATTATCTTTTTATCAACTAAAGGATTAATTGATAATGTACCTGTAAATAGAGTAAGAGAGTTTGAAGATGAGTTTTTAGGATTAATGAAAGCACAGCATCAAGATACACTAAATGACTTGAAAGCAGGAAAACTTAGTGAAGATGTAATAAATACGTTGACACAAGTATCTTCTGACTTATCAAAAAAATACGCTAATTAAGTTTTGATATTTATAACTATAGATAGTTGAATGTAGACTTGTAGATAAAGAATAAATGGCGAACTTAAAAGAAGTAAAAAGCAGAATTCAGTCTGTGACATCAACTCAGCAGATTACTAAAGCTATGAAAATGGTTGCGGCAGCGAAGTTGAGAAGGGCACAAGATAGTATTCTGCAAATGAGACCTTATGCTCAGAAACTCAACACTATTCTTCAGAATGTATCTTCTGGCTTGGAAGAAAATGATGATAATCTGTATGGAGTTGAACGAGAAGTAATTAAGGTATTAATAATTCCAATTACTTCAGATAAAGGACTTTGTGGTGCGTTTAATAGTAATATTTTTAAAAGAGTTACTCGCCTGCTTGAAGAAGATTATGCTTCTCAATACAAAAATGGAGACGTAACAATTATGCCTCTTGGAAAGAGATCGTTCGACTATTATAAAAAACGCAATTATAATATAATTGAAGATTTTGCAGATGTGTTTTCGAAATTGTCTTTTGAAAACGCAAAATTAGCAGCTGAACATGCCATGGAAGGGTTTATTAATGAAGACTACGATAAAGTAGAAATCGTTTATAATGAATTTAAAAATGTGGCTACTCAAATTATTAAAGCTGAACAATTTTTGCCAATAGTGTCTAAGGATATTTATGCTGGGTCAAATTTTAACACAAAAACAGATTATATTTATCAGCCATCTAAAGAAGTAATTATTGAAGAAATGATCCCTAAATCATTAAAAATACAACTGTATAAAGGCATTTTAGAATCAAATGCTTCTGAGAATGGTGCAAGGATGACAGCAATGGATAAGGCAACTGATAATGCAGGTGAGTTATTGAAAGAATTAAAATTAACATATAACCGAACTCGACAAGCAGCAATCACGAAAGAGATTTTAGAGATTGTTGGTGGAGCAGAAGCTTTAGGATAACAGAACCCAAAATTTAATATATTTAACCTCGACAATATTGTCGAGGTTTTTTTATTTAAAGTGAATCTATATAAATACATTCAAGTACTAAGTATTGATGTAGTAGCAGGAGCTTGTATAAGCACTATATATATATCAAATCTTCTACAGTCACCATTTTCAGGTATTGTTGTTACAGCTTTAGGTATTGCAGTATGGCTTATATATACAGCTGATCACCTTTGGGATGCAAAAAAAAATGAAGCACCTAGTACATTAAGACACACCTTTCATCAACGTTATTTTAATCTAATATTTGGTATATGGATAATAGTAGCTATTGCTGGACTTTTGGTTTTATTTTTACTCCCCTCCATGATTTTAAAATTAGGAACAGTATTGTTGTTTGTAGTGATAATGTATTTTTTGATGTTATATTTTTGGTCTGAAAAATCAGCCTTGATAAAAGAATTTGTAATTGCATTATTGTATACTTCTGGAGTATTCGTTTCACCTATTGGGTTGGGGTTTGAGATGAAACCTTTATTCATTTTTTGGATTTTATCACTATATTTTCTTCTTGCTTTTTTGAATGTACTTATCTTTTCTATCTATGATGAATCTGAAGATAGAAAAGATGGACATAGTTCTATTGTATTGAAATTTGGATCTAATAAGGTTTCACAACTTACTAAAATCCTCTGGTTTTTAGGGCTGTTAGTACTTCTATTACTTGGAGAGAAGAGTGGCATTGACTATTATGTTTTTATACTCATGTTTTCCATGCTTGGGGGAGTAATTTTTTTTCGAAAAATATTTCAAAAGAATGAGTGGTATCGTGTATTAGGTGATGGAATTTTTATAATGCCAATAATACCATTAATAGCATGATAAATGGGTTTGATTTATTAGCATCATTTTATGATAGGTTAGCCAAACTTGTATTTGGAAATAATATAAAGAAAGCACAATGTGAATTTATCGAACAAATTGAGGAAGGGTCGTACATACTAATATTAGGAGGGGGTACAGGGTGGATACTAAATGAGATATTCAATAGAAAAAATTCTGTAAAAATAGTTTATGTTGATACTTCTTTGGAGATGATTAAGAAGGCAAAATTAACATTAGAAGAAAATTGGTCAAGTCAGGTGATATTTGTTAACGACACTTACCAAAATACTATTACCAAAACTCCTTTTGATGTGATTTTCACACCATTTTTTTTAGATATGTTTAATGATGTCGAGGTTTCAAATATAATAATCGAGTTGAGTAAAAATTTCCGAACAAACGGAATTTGGATTAATACGGATTTTCGTAATACGAGGAAAATAAATCAAAAATTATTGCTCAAAATCATGTATTTGTTTTTTAGAGCTGTTTGTAAAATTGCAGCTTGCAAATTGCCTAATTTTGAAAAAAATTTCTATCATAATGGGTTTAAAAAAGTTACGTCAACTTTTTTTAATGGAGGAATAATTGAAAGTAGTATTTATAAAAAAATAGAAAATGATTAAGAAAGTAATAATAGGAGCAGGTATACTTATAGTAGGAGCTGCGGTGTATTTTTATCTTGGAGGTATGGATGAGATAATTATTTCTCATAAAGAAAATGATGGTTATGAAATAGTAGGAATTAATTACGAGGGACGATATAGAAGTGAAGAATTAGAACAAATTTATTTTGATGTAAAACAAAAAAAGGAAACAGGAGAACTAGAGGGAGAATTGGTTGTTGTCAATTATAAATTAGGAGGAGATAGTATTGAAAATGGTTTCATTAAGCAATTTCTGGGTATTCAATTATCAAAAGCTAATCAAAAAATACCAGAAGGATTTACCCTAAAGGTTATTGAAAGTAAAATGATTATATCTGTGAACATTAGTGCTCATAATTTAGTAATGCCTAATCCAAATAAAATAGGTCAAAAAATCAACAAATACGCATCAGAAAATAACTTAGAGAGAGTGAATTTTACTATCGAAAAATATGTTTCTGATAGAGAATTAATCATTGAAGTGCCAATTATTGAATGATGGATGAGAAAGAACATAAGAAACGGAGAGGTAAAGTTATCTCTAAAACGGAAGTCTCTTCTAGGGAGATTGATGAAGAAAAAGACTTTGGAGGTTTACCGAAAGAAATTGATTTTAGGAAAAATATCGGGTGTGGTGGTTAATCCAAATAAAACACACGCTTCACTCGGTTACTCACATTAGTGAGTAATTCATAAGGGATGGTATTAATTTGATTGGCTAATTCTGTAATGGAAAGATTCTTCCCATATATTTCTACTTCATCACCTTCTTCTACCTCAATACCAGTAACATTAACCATTGTCATGTCCATACAAACGTTGCCTATTACAGTTGCTAAATTCCCATTAATAAGTACTTTTCCCACACCATTACTAAAACTTCTACTATAGCCGTCAGCATAACCAATAGCAATAGTGGCTATTATTAGATCAGTTAAAGCGACCCCTGTCCTACCATAACCAATAGTTTCTCCTTTTTTAATGTGTTTTATTTGTGAGACTACGGTTTTAAGCGTGTTGGTAGGTTCTAATTCATGTTGAAAATTATGGTTAGTATCAACACCATATAAGCCAATTCCTAAACGCACCATGTCAAAATGATACTCAGGAAAGCGAAGAATTCCTGCGGAGTTTAGTACATGTATTAAGGGAGAAATGGATAACTCCGATTTTATTTTAGTGACAGATTTTTTAAACAAATTAATTTGCTGAACAGAAAATTTATTATGTTTTACTTCGTCAGCTCCAGACAAATGAGTAAAAATGCTTTTTACTTTGATGTTAGTGTGAGCCTTTAACAAATGAATCAGATTATCTAATTCACTTATGTCAAATCCTAGCCTATGCATCCCTGTATCAATCTTAATATGAATACAAATATTTTTGTTTTTAACGTAGTCAATTAATTCATTAAGGATTTTAAAACTATAAATTTCTGGTTCCAAATTGTGGTCTATCAATTTGTCAAAGCTTTCATGAGTAGAATTCATAACCATAATGGAGGTTTTAATCCCACTTTTTCTGAGCATCACACCTTCATCTACATATGCTACTCCCAAATAATCTACATGATGATGTTGTAATAAATTCGCAATTTCATCACTTCCACTACCATAAGCAAAAGCTTTTACCATGACCATTATTTTGGTGTTGTTCGATAGTTTTGATCGATAAAAATTTAGGTTTCTAGTTAGTGCATTTAGGTTTATTTCTAAAACCGTACCATGAATTTTCTGCTGAAGCTTATTGACAATTTCTTCAAACATAAAAGATCTAGCTCCCTTAATAAGTATTAGTTCTTGGTTATAATCCTCTAAATTTATATTGTCTAACAGATGCTTTGTACTATTAAAAAATTGAGAAGGAAGCTCAAATTTATCTCTTTGTTTGGAAATAGAATCACCAATGCCAATGAGCTTCGTAATTTTATGTT
>Ga0224506_10002769_pt1 | contig 11832 bp, 12 predicted proteins | sample SF_Jan12_sed_USG_2_FD_169108 | JGI IMG/M metagenome (GOLD analysis project Ga0224506, IMG submission 169108) | Sediment microbial communities from San Francisco Bay, California, United States - SF_Jan12_sed_USGS_8_1 | ecosystem: Environmental > Aquatic > Marine > Sediment | place: USA...
GATGAAAGATGGGTTCCGTCAGATCATGAAAGAAGTAATCAAAATATGATTTCCAACATATTCACACCTAATCATTATAACTTTGTTCCATTTCCACATGTTGGAATTAATTCTAAAGTGTCTCATTCAACTACAGAATATAATAATCACATTACTGAGATAATAAAAAATACCGGTAAAAATGCAATAGACATTATAATTTTAGGAATGGGTGATGATGGTCATACTGCATCGTTATTTCCTTTAAATCCAGATTACATAAAGTTACTCGGAAATAATACTGAAACAATCTCATTTAGTACTTTTGTAAATGAACAAAATGAATTGAGATTAAGTTTGTCACCTAATTTCATTATTAACGCAACAAATAGATTTCTCCTCATTTCAGGAGCAAATAAAGGAAAAGTTCTGAATAATGTATTTAAAATTAATGATAATAAAAAATATCCAATTCAAATAGCATTTGATAATAAAACATCTGTTTATCTAGATCAAATTTGCTATCAACAGTTAGAATTAAACAATAATTCTTGATTGGGAAATAATTCTTATGAACAGATTGTGATTTGTTGATTTGAATGAAAAGTAAAGAACTATTAATGATAATAATTATTATCGTTACACCAATTAGCTTTTCTCAATCAGTAATTATAAATCAAAGTTCCAATCAACAAGAAGTAAAGAATATTATTTTACTTATTGGGGATGGAATGGGTTTCAGTCATCTTGAATTAGGCAGTCTTGTTGAATATGGAAATAATAATTCTTTATTTTTACAATCAAATTTGTTATTCCAACAGAAAATGTCAACAAATGAGATTTATGGAGACATTACTGATTCAGCTAGTAGCGCTACAGCGATGGCTACAGGTTATAATACTAGAATGGGAAAAATTGGTGTTTTGTTAAATGATACACCAGTACAAACAATTTTAGAGAAAGCGGAACTTATGGGCAAAAAAACAGGTATTGTTACAACAACTGATTTTACCCACGCAACTCCTGCTGCATTTGCGGCACATACTAGTAATAGAGAACACAAAGAAAGCATTTATCAACAAATGATAAATCAAGGAATTGAAATAATTTTAGCAGGTGGACAACGTTGGATTTCAGATGTAAACACACTAATAAATCTTAATTATTCCCACATAACAACGATTGATGAATTAGATACTAATACTGATAAAATATTTGGTACATTTAATTGGAATCATTTAGAATACGAATCTGATCTACAGTATAGCCAGGATGCAAGGTTAACAGAACTAACTGTTAAAGCTCTAAATCATCTAAGTAATCAGGAAAATGGCTTCTTTTTAATGATTGAAGGAGGAAGAATTGATCATGCAGGTCATGAGGGAAATCTAACAAGAAATGCGCTGGAAGTAATTGAAATTGATAGAACTGCGAAAATAATCCATGATTGGATGTTATCAAATCCAAATACATTATTTCTAGTTGTTGCAGATCATGAAACAGGTGGCTTAACGATTGGGAATAATCATATTCTTGATGATAATCTCCCTTCCAATTTTATTAACTTGGAGGATATGAGAGATAGAAGAATAGATAGAGTTGCTCAAATTGATGCCACCTATTCAAGTTCGAGTCATTTTCCATGGTTAGTACCATTAATCGGCATTGGGGAGGTTGCAAATTCACTAATGAGTATGACATGTTCATACAGTAATACAAATGTATTTGATATTATGAATAGGGCTTTAACAGGAAACATTATCAATGATTGTCCCCCTCCAGCAGAAATACTTCCCAAACCAACATATCAACCATATTCTCCCACCGATGATAATAAACTTTCTTTATTTTCTCCTCTCTTTTTATTTGCAATACTAGTACTATCATCTCGTTTAAAAAAAAGATTTAATTTAAGTCAATTATGAAAGCAGTAGTGACAGGAGCTACAGGTTTAGTTGGACAATATTTAGTGAGAGAGTTATTACAAACAGGTAAATTCAGTGAAATACTGGCTTTGGGCAGAAATGAGCAAACTCTAAATCATCTCCAAGATTTGGGATCAAGAATAATGCAGTTTGATTTATTGTTGAATGATTTCAATGAACTGAAGGATTGGACAGGAGATTCTATTTGGTTTCATTGTGCAGCAGCAATTTCTGGCGCGGATAAAGAGACTTTGGAAAGTGTAAATATCAAAGGTACTCAATTGTTGATTGATTTTTTAACAAATAATCCAATATCCAAAATAATTCATGTATCTTCGATTGCAATCTATGGATTACACGAGGAGGGAATGTTCAAAGAAGATTTGGAAAAATATCCGAGCTCGAATTATGCCAAAACCAAGCATATACAAGAACAATTAATAACAAATTCAAAGTTAAATTGGATAGTATTTAGACCACCATTTATTGGAGGTCCAAATGATAAAAATTTCCTTTTTGAATTCGCCAACCGGATTACAAACAAAAAAATGCCATCATTTACCAAATCAGGGTCAATTAGTTATATTGATGTACGAGATCTGTGTAGAGGAATGGTACAAAGTGCGATTATTGATGATTCACATGAAATATACAATATAAAGGGTTTCAACTTTATATTTGATGAATTTGTTAAATTATTTGCTAAATTATTAAAAATAGAGCCACCTTATGGTAAAAAATATAATTATTCGTTGGTTATGGGTCTCGCAGTTTTCCTTGAGATTTATTATAAACTAACAGGTAATAGTAATGAGAGAAAATTATCGAGATATAGAATAAGAACTTTAACATCTCAACGAACTCTTGATGATAGTAAATTTCGGGAAAAGTACATGTTTACACCAAACATATCACCAGAGAAAAGCATCCAAGACTGGATACAAGTAGCCAATAATGAATAATTAAATAAGTAAAATATTGACCAAACAAGAAATATGTGCACAATTACTATAAATTTTATAAAAAATGTTAAAAATGTATTTATTATAAAAAATATTAAAATACTACGCAGTTGCTGAAAGTATAGTGTATAATAAAATAGCATGGAAGAACATTCATAATCATAACACGAATTGGTTTAAAGTTTTTATTTATGTGATTATTGCATATGTTACATTTATGATGCTTCTTAATTTTATGATATCAGGTAAAGATACAATAGTTCCAATCCTTTTGTTTTCTTCTAGTTTAACTGCTGTTAGAGATCAAATAAAACCCTTACAAAATCACAGAAAAACTATTATTTCGACTTCTTAATGTATGTTTCTAAGGAAGTCTGCATAGTGATTCATAATTGTTTTTCCTTGTGAATATATTAGTATAGGTGAAGAATGGCGAAAGTCAGGTATCTCAATAAATACACTGTTACTAAGCCATTGAGATAGTAATCTACATCCTTCAATATCAATAATTTCATCCAAAGACCCATGTAAAAGTAAAATTGGGATTTTAATAGATTTCATAGCAGCAATGTATCGCTCCATTTCATCATTATCAACATCTCTAGTGTAATACTGATACAAATCCTTCAATATAACTATTTTTGTATTTAAAAGTAGAGGTTTTAACTTCCATTTTACATATTTGTTCTTTAAAAAGTCTATAATTCCCTTTTGTCCATTTCTAAATACTGTTGGTTGAAATACAATATCATACACACGATTATAGTTATCTTTAGAAATTTCTTCATGATAAATGTCTTCCAATGCTTTCATTCGATCAACTCGATTTTGAAATTCTTGTTTTGTATTTAATCGAGATGGGTGAGCAAGATTTGGATTTCCATAACCACCAATAGATAATACACGACTTGGATATTTTGCTGCGACAATGCAACTAATTAAAGATCCTTTAGAGATTCCAAATAAATGAGCTTGTTTAATATCTAATTTATCCATAAATGCAATATGTTCATCACCAATCGTGATTAAATCGAATTCACCGACTAAATCAGAAGATTTTCCAATTCCTATGTAGTCATATTGTATATAACAATACTGAGACCCTAAAAATGTTTTCAAGTATTTAAGAAATACATAATCATATTGTTTAAAATTAAAGATAGAGCCATTTAATAATATAATTACGGGATCACTTAAATTACCATCAATTCTATAATAAATTTGTTTTTTATCACCAATTTCAATAAAACTCTCAATCATATTAATTCAACACGTAAAAAGCGATTATATCCTCAGTAAAATCCACAAATCTATGCTGTGTATTTTTAGGAACAAAGTAACAGGTATTTTCTTTAATTTGACATGGTTTGTCATCAATAATTAAGGATCCATTCCCTCTCAGAATAAGATAAACTTCATCACTGGTATGTGGAGTTTGTATATCTGTTTTGCCTACCTTCAAATGCATCACTCCAAATTCAAAATTTTGCTTTTCCATAAATGAAATCCAATAATTTTCACTAGATTTCATTTTTTCTAAATATTCAGAGATGATAAATTCATGTTTCACAGTTATTCGATAGATAAATATAATTTAAATATAGAAATAAGGTATTGATAATTTGCCTATTCTGTCATCCAAGATTTCCAGTAATCAAGATGTTCGGTATTTTTCAATGCATCTGTTACAAATAATGGTCGACGAGTATCAATCATAACCGCTTTTTCGTTTGTTTTCAATACCTCGGGATTATTTTGCACTCTATCAAATGCTTGAGGCTGAGGACCATGATGAATACCAGGTGGATGATATGTCATATTACCTATATCAATTCCATGTCTACTGAAAAATTGACCATCATGATAGAAAATAACTTCTTCATATTCTATATTTGAATGATAAAATGGGATTCTTAAAACATCTGGATCTTCTAAAGGCCTAGGAACAAAACTACATATAACAAACCCATTTGCGACAAATGTTGTATGAACACTAGGTGGAAGATGGTATTTTGGTGAAGTAATCGGTCTGAAATCATCTATATTTATCTTCATGGGAACACAATCACCTTTCCATCCAATTGTATCTTGAACTGGATTAAATGGATAGTAAACAGAGGTATACTCATTATATTTTTTAATCCTTAACTCCCATTCATCATTTGGTCGAGTTGGATTCTCCGGTATTTTGGGTGTCTCGATAATTGCAGGATCAAATTGAGCATTAGGTCCTAACATACCTCTATCTGGCAGATCAAATTGAGAATCAGTGGCTTCAATTACAACATAAAAGTTATCTGAAACATTTGGTACTAATCGATAAGAAGTACCTCTGGGAATAACAATATAATCGCCAATATTGTAATTAAAATTTCCATAATCAGATTCAAACACACCAGAACCAAAATGAATAAAGATACATTCATCACCATCTCCATTTCTAAAATAATATGGCATCTCTTTACTCATACGACTGATAGATACACGAATATTTTCATTGTACATGATAAGTGTATAATTTGCATTTGAATCCGTGATATCTAGACAAGTTACCTTATTGATATCATAAGCATGCGGTCGAAGATTACCCTCTATTTTTGTCCAACCAGTAGGTGCATTTTTTTTGTAGAGATGTGAAACTCTACCAAAAAATCCCTTTCGTCCGTGTTCAATCTCAACTGAACCTTCAGGGAGATTTGCATGTGCTTGAAGTGATGTATTTCCCTCTTTCTTTGGGAATAATGGGGGAACATAAGACATATTTCAACCACCTCCGTTGACATTCTAAAATGTTATAGTTAGACTATCAAATATTACACATTCTAACTTATTAAATCAAGTAATTCGGAATAAGATTGAATTACATGATCTGCTCCAGCATTATATAATTTTTCCATATTGAAAGTGGATGTAAAACCAATAACTGTCATTTTTGCTCTTTTACCTGCAATTATTCCATTTACAGAATCCTCAATAATAATACAATCATTTGGTGTATATCCCATTTGTTCTGCTACCAAATTAAACAGGTCAGGTTCAGGTTTTCCTCGTTTGACTTGTTCAGATGAAAATATTCTACTAAAAAATTGATTAAAGTTAACCTGTGATAAAGAGAATTTGATTTTTTGCAAACTACCTGAAGACGCGACCACCATTTTTATTTCGTTTAATATACATTTTTCTAATACCTGTAATAAGTATGGAAAAGATATTAACCTTTCACCAGCAGATGAGAGATAAATAGATTGTTTTAGAGAAATTAATCTATCTATATCATCAATTTTGAGAGAGAAATTAGATCCATAATATTCGATAGCATATCTATCACTAGTTCCAATAACTTCACTAAAATCATTCCCTATATCAATACCAAACTCCTGTTGAAATAAGGTATTCAATGCACCACAGCTTAATGATTCTGAATCAACGATAACACCATCATTATCAAATATTACTAAGTTTTTATTGGTTATCACTGATTCATCTCACCTTTTTCAAACTAAAAATATCACTTTATCTAACCTAAAAAGTGTCAAATAAAAATTAATAGGTGCAAAAACCTATATAAAAAATTGAGATTAATAATAGGTGAATAAACCTATTATTCAAATGACCAATTTACTGTTCCTCATTTTACTACTACAGAGTAGCAATCCTCTAGTTCAAGCAAATACTGGAGAAATTACAGAAACAAACAATCTTGAGATTTCTTATCTAGTGGTAAATTCATCTGAAACCAATAATTTCTGGTATCACCCAAATGATTCAGCAATATATATTGTAGAAACAGATAGTTTAATCAATTTAACAGTTAATAATCTTAATGAGGCTCATTCCAATTTGAATATTGAAATTGGAAATCTAACTAAAACTGCAATTAATGATGATGAAATTGAAAATAATTTAGCTTTTGGTTATTATTTTCTTGGAAATCAACTAGGAATAATCGCAAATACTTCATGGAATGAATTAAAAACGGATTTCAATCAGCTTAATTTTAACTCCTCTTCTTTCAATATCCAAGTTATCTCAACTTACCTTGGAGGTGAAATTGAAACAGTGACAATCTATTTAAAAGACAATTTTCAAGAAACTTCCTTAACATATAGTTATCATGATGGATTATTACTTTATGCCAAATCGGGTTTCGGTATGTATTATTTGGAAATTGAAATTTATTCAATAAATAACAGTATAGACTATTTTAAAATTCCTGATGAAGATGGAAGTTTCCTAACTTTTCCATTTGGATATGTATTCTTATTCATTATTAGTTCAATCTCTATTATTAAGAAAATAAAAAAAAAGATAAAATAAACCGACAATACTAATGAAAATTATTAAATGACAAAAATATAGAAATTTTGAGTGTTACTATGAAACAATCTGATTTACCATTATTGATTTTAATTCTCCAAATCATGAGAGAAAGATCAATAGGTAGATACAAGTTATCACAACTATTATCGGTATCCAAGGCAAAAGTAAGATCACTACTTAAATTTCTTGGCGAAAATAATTTAATTGAACCTAGTCGAGGTAGAGGTGGAACTAGATTGACATCTCAAGGGAAAGAGTTGAATATTGAAATTGCGAAATACATAAAATTGGATACCAATTATCAATCCGCGAAAATTTCATTCCCACTACTTTTCACCAATAAATCATATAGTATTATCTATCTGAATTCAGACCAAAGTATCACCAATGGGATATATGAAAGGGATCTAGCGGTGCGACATGGATGCATTGGTGCTATTTCACTCATAAGTCGCAATAATGCATGGCAATTTCCAAATAGCGGAAATGATGCAGAAGGATTAGAAATTAGTGATTATACCCTATTAAATCTTTATAAATTTTGCATTATCACAATTGCAGATAATCAAGGTATATCAAATCTAGGTGCGATGAGTATTGCTTTTTATCATTTAATTGACAAAATCGAAAGTGTATTCACCAAAAAAATTCAACCATAAAGTAAAAATTGTTAAACTTAAATGAAAATTTATGTTGTAAAAGGAATCATTATTTATGTTGATGAAAGTATTATGTAGTTAGACAAATGAGTTTAACTTCAGATATAAAGGTGGTTAGTTATCTTTGCGGGGAATGTAAACAAACACGAAGATTATCGATTGACAAAGATGTTCATCTACAAAGACGAGAATTAACTATTAATGGTTTAGCCTCGTATATAGATGTTCATGCAGATAAAAAAGGAATGAGTAGACACGGGATTAAAATATTTATTGACAAAAATTTCCATGTAAGAACAAATAATGTACTCAAAATAAAGAAATCAGCAAGTGTAACCTCTGGACCATCAATTCCACTTCCCGGTTTTAAAACTAAAAGTCTAACTACAACCTACACATGGCATAACTGGTCAAGTTTAGAATTAGAAATTAAGTCTGAAAATTTGAAATTTAAATTGGAAATTACTGAACTAGATGAAGATGCAGCAAATAAAATAAATTCTAAAATAACAACGGTATCAGAACTAGGGTCTGTTGTTTGCAATCTAGATGCCTTGGTAGAAGAAGAAACACCTGAAATATTAGTATATATTTCTGGATGGATGGCTTCTTTTTGTAATTCAATGGAACTGGCTTCTGCAATGCATGTAGACCTAATACCTGAAGTCCTAAGATACATTGATATCCATGTCCATAGACCGATTACTTATTCAGATGAGATGATAATTGCAATTTTAATTGATAAATCATCACTTCTAATTCCAAATAAAGACGCTCTTAGAATGATAGCTGAAAAAGGACCTGCAATGGAGTTAATGGGATTAAATCCGGATAAGCTCAAAAAAATTGCCATGGATTTGGTAAAGTATGATAGCTTTAGCATGATAGATATTCAAAAAATACTTGAGCATGAAATTGAAAAAGACAGTGAATTAGAAGAGGAATTCATTGTGCTTGCTTTGTTTTACTTAATATCACTAGATGCATTCGATTATAAATTATCTTACCTTCAGACTGTAAAAGGAAAAAATGAAGTTCCAGAAGAAAGCTATAATGCTAATTAGCTGGAAGAATTTTTGTTCTAACTTCTCCAAAACCCACGCGGAAATCGGCACCTTGACAAAATCCACTGAGAATTATTGTATCTCCGTCTTGAAGAAACAATCTCACATTACCATCATTCAATGTAATTGGTTTCTTTCCTAACTCATTTATTTCAAGTAAACATCCTCTAGACTCTTGTGTAGGGCCACTAATAGTACCACTACCCAATAGGTCTCCAACTTGTAAATTACATCCTGTTATTGTATGATGAGTTAATTGTTGAATAGGTGACCAGTAAAGATACTTATGATTAGTATGTGTTAATTGCATAGGTGTATTCATAGTTTCAGATTGAATTAAGGCATATAGTTCTATATCATAAACAAAATTATTAGATGATTTTAAATAATCTAAGGGCTCTGGATCTTGTGATGATACTTGTGTTTTAAATGGCTCAAGAGCAAGGGAAGTAACTACCCATGGAGAAATAGATGTTGCAAAATTCTTTGCTAGAAATGGACCTAACGGTCGATATTCCCAAACTTGAACATCTCGGGCAGACCAATCGTTTAACAGTACATATCCAAAGATATGATCTTCAGCACTATCAATATCAACAGGCTCACCTAAATCATTTGATTTTCCGATAATAAAACCCATTTCTAGCTCATAATCCAACCTACCAGTTGGTTGAAATACGGGTATCTCCGAACCAGGAGGCAATATTTGACCTTTCGGACGTTTTATATTTGTTTCTGTCACTATTACAGAGCTTGCACGTCCATGATAGGCAACAGGTAAATGTTTCCAATTGGGCATTAGTGCATTTTCTGGTCCCCTGATCATATTTCCAACATTAAATGCATGATTATATGAGGAGTAAAAATCAGTGAATTCACCTATTTTTATTGGTAGATACATTTTACATAATTCTTGTTTATAGAACACATCTTCTCTCAAAGATTTATCATCTCTAAGTATCGAAGTAGTATCTTGTAATAGATATTGGAGTTTAGTTCGAATCTTTTGCCAAATTTCAGAACCTAGATTAATAAATTCATTTAACGAATTTTTATCAAATACAGGTGAACCTGTGAGGATAGTATCAAAATATCCTTTAGATTCTAACTTACAGAGATCTAGAATAAACTCACCAATAGCAACGCCAATTCTTGGTTGTAAATTGTTTATGGAAAAAACACCATATGGAAGGTTTTGTATAGGAAAATGTGATTCGGGTGAAACCGGAATAAATGACTGAAATGATGGAGTAGAACCCATATATGTTTTTAATTAGAAAGTAGTTAATTAATTATAGTTTTGATAACCAATAGATTGAAAAATCAAGAGTGATCTAGAAAATAAATTACCATATCTGTTGAAGGGAGAGCAGGAAGGTTTAGATATTTAAAAATGGCTGAGATTTGACCACGATGATAGTTTGGATGAGAGATGAGATGCATAAGAATATGCTTTATTTTTCGTTTGTAGATGGTTCCATCCATTGATGTATAACTAACAATTCGGTTAATATCCTCAGGTGAGAGTACTTCAACAAAGTCAAGGAGTAATTTATCATAATTCTTCCACGTACTAGAAATTGCATCCCATGAGATAAAATCAGATGAATTTAGTACTTTGTTGGGAGACTTTCCCTCCATACGCAGATACCACATCTCATAGGATGCAAAAATATGAATTATCCGATCCAACAATTTACCATAGGGAGTATCTACTTTTAATTCCACTATACTAATTTCAGATAATTTTTCTCGATATCTATCATTTGCCCACATATTCCATGCAAAAAAATCCTTTAACATTACTGAAAATTGGATTTTGGTAATAATACTATTACTTTACCTATTAATTTAGATAGCTAGAAAAAATTGTAAATTTATGAATGAATACAATTTTTCTACGAAGGTTGTAAATGAGTACACAATCCAACAATCAATTCATCCTATAGTTGGACCGATTTATACAGCTTCCACATATATATTAGAATCAGCAGAACATGGTGCGAAATTAGCGAATTTGGAAGATCCAGAAGATAAATCACCATTTCTCTATTCAAGATGGAAAAATCCAACTACTGATTCAACCGCTAAAAAGCTGGCAATCCTAGAAAATGGTTTTGGATGTCATTTAACAGGATCAGGTATGGCTGCAATCACTACTGCTTTATTTTCCCAACTTAAAGCAGGAGATCATGTAATTGCACCTAAACCTGTTTATGGTGGCACTCACGAGGTTTTTGCTAAAGTACTCCCAAAATATGGAATAGAAGTATCATGGGCAGATTTAACAGATATAGATACTTACAGAACAAAAATAAAAGAAAACACCAAATTAATTTACGGTGAATCTCCTGCAAATCCAAATATGAGTTTAGTGGATTTGAAAGCCTTAGCCCAACTTGCAAAGGAATTCAATTGTATTTCAATGGTTGACAGTACTTTTGGCTCACCATATATACAACAACCAATTAATCATGGAATCGATATAGTTGTACATTCAGCAACTAAATATCTGGGTGGTCATTCAGATATAATTGCAGGAGCGATTATTGTAAATAGTGAAAAACTACACCAAGATATTTTTCAGACAATTAAACTATTTGGGGGTATTTTATCACCATTTGATGCATATTTACTAGGAAGAGGTATAAAAACACTGGATGTCAGAATGGAGAGACATAATAAAAATGCCTTAAGCGTCGCAAAATATTTGGAAGATCATGACAAAGTAAGCAAAGTGTATTACCCCGGATTGGCATCACATCCACAACATCAGTTAGCTAAATCACAAATGAATGGTTTTGGAGGTATGATTGCATTTGAAGTTAATGGTGGCTTAGAAGCAGGTAAAACAGTTATAGAAAATTTAAATTTAATTACATTGGCTGTTAGTTTAGGGGGAGTCGAATCTTTAATTGAACAA
>Ga0224506_10002770_pt1 | contig 11827 bp, 8 predicted proteins | sample SF_Jan12_sed_USG_2_FD_169108 | JGI IMG/M metagenome (GOLD analysis project Ga0224506, IMG submission 169108) | Sediment microbial communities from San Francisco Bay, California, United States - SF_Jan12_sed_USGS_8_1 | ecosystem: Environmental > Aquatic > Marine > Sediment | place: USA...
GCTCGATAGTTGTTACAATGGCCATGGAAACCCCATGGCCATTTTTTTTGGAGTAGTGCACGTGCGAACACCGTCATCCTTAATGCAACTGGGTTCGGCTATGGGTCTGTTGTGCGGCGCCCTGCTGGCGAACGCCGCCTATGCCGAACGGCGTCCGGTGCTGGACCAGATCGATGTCCCGCACAACTACTACTTCCGGGAAATGTACTTGCCGCAGTTGACGTCGGGACCGAGTTCACTTGCCTGGACACCTGACGGCACGGCGCTGGTGTACTCGATGCAGGGCAGCCTGTGGCGGCAGGCGCTCGACTCCGATACGGCCGTGCAACTGACCAGGGGGCCGGGCTATGACTTCCAGCCAGACGTCTCCCCTGACGGCAGCAAGGTTGTGTTCGCACGCTACCGTGCGGACGCGATCGAACTCAATTCACTGGATCTCGAGAGTGGCGAGATCACGGCGCTCACCACCGGAGGCGACGTCAACGTCGAGCCTCGCTGGTCGCCGGATGGCGCCCGCCTGGCATTTGTATCGACCCGCCGGGGAGGGCGATTCCATGTGTTCGTGGGTGAGTTCGTCGAGGGCAATCTGGTCGCCAGTCCGGTGCTCGAGGAGCGGCAATCGGCGATTCCCCGCTACTACTACAGTGCGTTCGATCATGAACTGAGCCCGGTGTGGGCGCCGGATGGCAAGTCCCTGTTCTTCGTCAGCAATCCGGAGGTGCCGTATGGCAGCGGCAATATCGTGCAGTTGGCGCTGGAGGAGGGTGCCAGGCCCAGGCTGGTTCGCAAAGAGGAAACCTCCTGGAACGCCAGTCCCGACATCGCACCCGACGGTCGCCGCATCGCGTACGCGTCGTATCTTGGCCGCCAGTGGCACCAGCTTTGGGTGACGCATGTCGATGGCGTCGCCGAGCCATTTCCGCTGACCTACGGCGAGTTCGATATCACCGCTCCGCGGTGGTCGCCGGATGGCCGCCGGATCGCCTTTATCACCAACGAAGGTGGCGATATGGCCATACGCATCCAGGATTTCGTCGGCGGTCGCAGTCAGCTGATGTCGGTCCGGGATCGTACATTTATTGATCCAATGTTCGACTTCGATCTGCATGTCGTCGACATCTACGGCAATCCGGTTGCAGCGCGCGTTTCCATCACGGGTGCCGACGGGCGCAGCTATGCCCCGGAGGATGCGTGGCTGCATGCAGACGATAGTTACGACCGCAAGGATGGTCGCTCCGAAACAAAGTATTTTCACACAACCGGGAGGGCCTCTCTCGAGCTGCCGGCCGGTGCAACACGTGTCCGTGTCTGGCGTGGTTTCGAACACAAGGTAGAGCGCCACCTGGTCAACGTCGCGCCCGGTCGCGACAACGCGTTGAGCTTGCGCGTAACGCCGCTGGATCTGCCGACAGAATGGCTCAACTGGGTCAGCGGCGACGTTCATGTGCACATGAATTATGGGGGCAGTTACCGCAATACACCGGCCCGCATGGTCGAGCAGGCACGCGCCGAGGACCTGGATGTTGTTTTCAACCTGATCGTCAACAAGGAACAGCGCGTTCCGGATATTGCTTACTTTTCGACGGCCCCTGACAAGGCAAGCACTGACGATGTCGTGCTGTCGCATACGCAGGAGTACCACACCAGCTTCTGGGGGCATCTCGGCATACTGGGTCTCGGCAGCCACTTGCTGGTACCGGACTACTCCGCATATCCTGGTACCGCGGCGGCCAGCGTGTTCCCGGATAACGTGACTATTGCGCGACTTGCCCGTGAACAAAACGCGGCAGTCGGCTACGTGCACCCGTTCTACTGGCCTCCACCGGATCCCGCGACCAAGAAGGACCTGACCAACGCCTTGCCGGTCGATGCCGCGCTCGGGCTGGTCGACTACTACGAGACCGTTGGCTTTGCGGACCACAAGGCGTCAGCCGAAGTCTGGTACGGGCTGCTGAATTGTGGTGCGCGTATCGCCGCAGCCGGCGGCACCGATGCCATGGCGAACTACGCATCATTGCGTGGCCCGGTCGGCCTCAACCGCACTTACGTTCGCGTGGCCGGTAAAGCGGATACTGCAGCGGAACGCCAGGATGAGTGGCTCGCAGGATTGAAAGGCGGCGCAACGATGGCCACCAATGGAGCCCTGCTTGGCTTGACGGTAAACGGCGAACACCCCGGCGGCGAAGTCGCCTTGTCCGGCAAGAACGAGGAAGTACGTTTTAGCGGCATGCTGCGTTCCGCCCTGCCGGTCGACCACCTCGAGCTGGTATTCAACGGCGATGTTATCGAAACATTCGCGCTTGAGGACGGACAGAGCAGTGCGGATATCAGCGGCAAGGTAAGCGTCAAAGAAAGTGGCTGGCTGCTGCTGCGCGCCTGGAACGACGAGGCCCATCCGATGCTGCTGGACATCTACCCTTATGCCACGACGAGCCCGGTCTATGTAACCGTCGACGGCAAATCGCCGAAGTCCACCGAGGACGCGGACTACTTTCTCGCCTGGATTCGCAATATTCGGGCTGCGGTCAGCTCACGAACGGATTTCAACAACGAGGAAGAGCTGACGGTAATCCTGTCGCATCTTGACCAGGCACAGGCTCACTACGAGCGTTGCCGGTAGAGGCGATGCTTATTCAGTAATGACAATGGTCTTTCCGGACACGAACGACCTCACCGCATCCAGTACATCCTGACGGCTGGTTGCATCCAGGCGCTCGCGCAGTGAGTCGGGTCCAGTAAGCTCTCCGTACCAAAGCCACTGTGTAGCCAGTTGCGCTGCGAGCTCCGCATTGCTCTGGGCGGAACTTGTCAGGCGACCCAGCCGATTGCTCTTGGCCTCGAGGATTTCGGCATCCGTCGGCGGTTCGCTGGCCAGGCGTTCGAGTTCAGCCGCCAGCAGTTCGCGGAGCGGCGCAATCTTGTTCGTGTCGACGCCGGTCGACAGGCTGATCCAGGCATTCGTGCCGTCGGACCGATATTCGCTGCCAATGTAGTAAGCGAGACCCGACTCAGAAATGGCCTTCTTGCCGAGCCGACCTTCATAGTCATGGCTGAGTATGTACAACAACAGCCGCCAGGCCTCCGACTGCGTTTGCCGGGGTCCGGGTGCTGTCGCGATGTATCCGAGTTGCGCCTGGGCCACCGGTTTGCCAGTGTGCAAAACGAGAGTCTCGCTCGATAACGGTTCCTGCCTTGCAACGGCTATCGGGCGATGCAAAAGTGCACCGAAAGACGCCTCAAGCTGCGCCAGGACGCGGTCTGCGTCGACATCGCCCGTAACGGCGATAAGCGACACCGCGCCGTGCATGCCGGGGGGCTGCGCGTCGACCTGCGTGATGTCGGCAAACGTCTGCTCCATCAGCATTGCCGGGTCGTTCGTTAGTGCGTGTTCGTCCTCCTCCCTCGGCTTGAGCGTTGCCAGGGTCTGGGCGGCTTGCGCTATCGCATCATCCACCTGCTGCGGGCGAAGTTCGTACGTTATCGACGAGTAGCCGAGTATCGGTACGTCCGGCACCGCACCCTCAATTCGATTCGACGGCAGGATGATCTGCAGCAATGCCGTCGGCGACAGGTCCGATCGCTGCACGATGACAGGCGTCCCGCCGCTCAAGGTTGTCGCAACCGGCGGGTCTGCAGGACCGGTGCCAGGCACACCGCGCGGTCGATCAGGCGTTTCCGTGGGGCGGGCATCCGTCGCGATTTCATTAGCGGACACTGTATTCCCGGTTGGCAAGTGCCAGGCTATCGACCGCTGATCGGAGCGGAGATAGCGCACCGCCACACGTTGCACGTCAGCGGCGCTGACCGCGGCCACCTGCTGCGGAAGCTCAAGCAAGGTATCGAGCGCGCCAAGACCGTCGAAGAAGGCGAGCTGATGGGCGGCGTCCTCAGTGGTCTGAACGTCAAAGATCAGTGTGTCCTGCACATCACGAATGGCCTTCCGCAGCACCGCGTCCGCCGGCGCCGCCTGTCGCAGCGATGTGATGCGCGATTCGATTCGCTGTTCGACGCTGCGCTCATTGTCTCCGGCGGCTGCAGTACCGCCGATGATAAACACGTAGTCCTGCGCGCTCGGGGGAAACCAGGTGGTCAGCGACTCTGCGGCGCCGGCCAGGAGCGACTCGGCATCGACCACCGTGCCCCAGTCGTTCTGCAGGAAGTTAACACCGGAGCCGGACCCCAGTATTTCCTGCAGTACGAGGAATGCCGCAAAGTCTGCACTGGTCACAGCCGGAGCACGGTATGCGATAGCAAATTGCCGTTGCTCAGAAGGACCGCGCAGCGTGACGCGGCGTATTCCGTTCTGAGGTGGCTCGACGGTATGGGGGAGTGGGGTGGCTGCCTGACCTGGCACTGCTCCGAAAAGCGCACGTACCCGATCACGGGCCTCGCCCTGATCGAAGTCCCCGACGATTGCGAGGACGGCATTGGCAGGCTGGTAGTGCTGTCTGTAGAACGCAACGACGTCACTGTGTTGCAGGTTTTCAATGTCGCTTTCCCATCCAATCGTGTTGTTTCTGTAAGGGTGCGCAAGAAAGGTCGTGTAGTTCACGGCGTCTATCAGCATCGAGTCAGGAGAGTTCTCGTACATATGCATTTCGGCGAGCACCGCGCCGCGTTCCGCCGGCATGTGCTTGCGGTCTATCTTCAGCCGGCTCATGCGATCGGACTCGATCTGCAATAGCAGGTCGAGGTGTCCACTCGGCACGGTTGAGAAGTAGGTGGTCTGGTCGATCCAGGTATAGCCGTGCCATTCGCCACCGACAGCGTAGATGCGGCTGACAAGGTCGGTGTCCGGGAAGTTCTCTGAATCGCGAAAGGCCATGTGTTCCAGGAAATGCGCGAGCCCGGTCTTACCGCTGACTTCATTTCGCGCACCAACGCGATACAGCATCTGCACGCTGACAACCGGGAAGCGATGCTCAGGGAGCATGATCAACGTGAAGCCGTTGTCGAACCGCTCGACGCTTGCGTTTCGCAGATCAAGTTCCGCACGTGCCGGCATCACGACACTTGCGATCAGTATGGCGACGAACACTGTTTTCCATTTGTTGTAACCGAGAACCACGTGGTACGCCTATAGTTGTCGAGCTACACTAGAGCATCTCATCTTCTGAGGTTTCGTTCTACGATGAAAAAGCTCTTGTCGACATTGACCGGGTTGGCTCTGTTTATCAGCACCCAGGCAGGATGTAGTGCGGAAGAAACAGACCCCGACCTCGCCCGGCACATCATGGCCGAACTGGTTGCGGTCAATACGGCACCAAGTGGTGGCAACGACATGCGCAAAGCGGTCGCGGTGCTGCTGCGCCACCTCGAAGCGGCCGGCTTCGAGGACGCAGACATTACGGCACTGGGGCAAACGGATGCCCTGCAGAACCTGGTAGTGCGGTATCGGAGCAAGAGTCCGGAGCGACGACCGCTGCTATTGATGGCGCATCTCGATGTGGTTGAGGCGCTGGATGAAGACTGGAACTACGACCCTTTTGTCATGACGGAGGACAACGGCTGGTACTACGGTCGTGGTACCAACGATAACAAGGCAGGCGTCGCCATACTTATAGCGAACCTCATTCGCCTGCGCAATGAGGGGTTCGAACCGAGCCGGGACCTGATTGTCATGCTCACCGCTGATGAAGAGACAACCGGTAATGCAACGAAGTGGTTGTTGAGTGAGCATCGTGAGTTGGTTGATGCCGAGTTCGCGCTCAATACTGACGGTGGTCCGATCCTGCTGATCGAAGATAAGCCGCTCGCGCTGATGTTGCAGACCAGTGAGAAAATTTATGCGTCTTTCACTTTGCAGGCGACCGACCCGGGTGGGCACAGTTCGCGGCCTCATCGGGACAGTGCGATATCAAGGCTCGCGCGAGCGCTGGTTGATCTTGAGGCCTACGAGTTTCCGATTGATTTGAACGAAACGACTCGGCGGTTTTTCGAGCGATGGTTGGCTATCGCACCGAAGGATGAGGCCCTGATCCGGGCTGTGCTCGCTGACGAACCGGACCCGGCAGCATTGGATGCGCTGCTGGACGAGCATTACTACAACGCGATTGCGCGAACGACCTGCGTTGCCACACAGCTCAGCGGTGGTCATGCCGAGAACGCGCTGCCGCAAGTTGCCACTGCGGTCGTCAACTGCCGCTATTTGCCGCAATCGGACGTCGCCGCGGTCAAGGGCAGTTTGGAGGAGATAGCCGCCAGGTACGACGTCACTGTAGCTGCGATGGAACCCGGTACTCCAAGCCCGCCATCGCCGTTAACGCCATCGATCGTGGGGCCAATAACAGAGATTGCCAAGTCAATGTGGAAGGGCATTGCGGTTATTCCTGAGATGAGTACCGGCGCCACGGATGGCGCCTACGTTCGCAATGCCGGCATACCGGTTTACACGGTATCTGCAATCGCAGATGACCCGAATGACATGCGTGCGCACGGGCAGGACGAGCGTATCAGCGTACAGGCCTTTGAGGACTCGAACGACTACTGGTACAGGTTGATCACATCATTCGCCACGCCTCGGGCAGAAAGTACTGAATGAACCATGATCAATCGGTGCCGCACCCGGTTTCGGGTGCGGCTTTTCTTGCCTGCCATGCCCGGCCGTTAGCCGGCGTGGATTTTTTGCAGTGCATCGCTATCGATCTTCCGCACCGCTTTCTCTACGAGATGATCGAAGCATTCCTTCGACCTGGCAACGCGGCGGGCCGACCCCAGTTCGCGTAGCGGCGCGACACTGCAGGCTTTTTCAGCCGCCCGCTCGACTCGCGAGTACAGGACTCTTGCTCCTGCTTCGCTGTGGATATTGAGGTCCGAGTAAGGGACCCGGATCTTCACTTTCTCAAACTGGCTCGGTGACGCCGCCATTGAAAGAGATGGCAGGGCTACCGCCAGTAACGCCGCAAAAACGACACGATTGATGACTCTCGCTTTCATGCTCTTCCCCTCTCTTTTTATCCCGGTTGAGTCTGCAAATGCTCAAGCAGACAGTGCGCGCTGCTCTACCCGGCGTGCACATGACTATTAGATGAACGATTGCCAAAAACGGTTTCGATCCGGATTGGAACGATTCGGTCTAAGCACTTGTGAACCAACCCGGTATTCGCTTGTCGCGCAAATAGCCCGGGCTGCGAACAACGCGTTCCGCAGAAACGGATCATTTGCGGGGCGGAAGCCTCTCTTGTTTTGGTTTACCGCAGGTTGTTCGCTACAATTCGCGACTCGCTTGACCAGTCGGATAAGAAGAAGATGCACCGCTCCGAACAACGTATCCCCAAGCTGCGGACGCGTGGCAGAGAAAACCGGCGCCGCCTGTTGGCCGAGGCGGAGCGACTGCTGCTCGAAAGCGATGGCAGCCCCTTAAGGTTCAGCGATGTCTTCGAGGCGGCCGGCGTGTCCCGCGGATCGGCTTACCGTATCTACATTGGTGTCGATGATCTATTGCAGGACCTCGCGGCTGAATGGATCAATAACCTGGCTGACTACCTGATGTCCGTCAAGCTGGATACCCATCCCGAGAGTTGGGCGGAGTTGTCCGACGTGATCGTGCGGCGCGGCGCGGAGTACTGGGCTTCGACGGCGGACACGCTGCGGGTGTTGCCGCGAATTCGGTCCAACGTGCCGGCCAGTTACAGGGATGCCGTGCGCGCGATGAGTGATTGCCTGGCGGTCCTGTTCAATCGATATTTCGTGGTTCCGGATGTGCCGGGCTGGCTGTCGAAGCTGGCGTTCTTTACTGAGATCTGCGATATCACGTTTGCCGATGCGGTCAGACGTGACGGCTACGTGAGTGAAGAGCGGCGCACAGAGGCTGAGGTTTTGTGCAGGACGTATCTTGCAATGCATTTGCCTGAGCGGCTGCCTGCGCGGATTTCTGGCCAGTACTGACCAAAGTTTTTCTAGGGTTTTACGGACATCTCCTGATGCTGAAAACGTTCTTTTCGGCAGCGCTCACAGCGAGTCTGCCTGTTCTGTTTATAACACCACTGCCTGCGCTGGCGGCGGACGATGCATTGCCGTCCGATGAAATATCTGAAATTACAGTCAATGCGAAGCGCGTGGCGAATTCGCGCCCGGCAGGCTCCTATGCCTCACCCGCGACGCTGCTGCGCTTCGACCCGTTGACAGAATTACAGTCCCGGGGCCTCGCGGAGGGCCAGTCGGATGTCACGGTACGCGGCGGTGTATTCGAAAACACCGGCTTCAAACTGGGCGCCGTGACGGTCATGGATCCGCAAACCGGGCACTACGTCGCCGAACTCGCCGTCGATCCGGCGTTCCTGTCGGTGCCCGCGATCTACAAGGGAATCGACAACGCAGTGGAAGGCTTCAACTCGGCGATCGCCACAGTGAGCTATGCTTATCGCCCGATCGAACGTGGCGGCTCTGTGGCGCTCGGCGGTGGCAGCGATTCACTGGGTTTCCAGTCGCTGCGTTTCGCAGAAGTACTCCACGAATCGCGTGCCGGCGAAACAACACTGGCGCTGTCCGCGGCACGCTCCCGGGGTGACGGGACCGTTGCGTTCGGCGACCACGAATTCGCCCGTTACAACCTGCAACTGCAGCATCGAACGACTGCGGCGCAGTCCGACCTGGTTATTGCCTACCAGGACAAGTTCTACGGCTGGCCGGGTGCCTACACCGGCTTTGCGAGTTTGCCCGAAATCGACGACACGCAGACAACGCTGCTCGGGATCAACCACCGCCGTGTCAATGACAGCGGCTGGTGGGAACTCGGCGCTTTTTATCGCGGTCTTGAGGACGACTACGATTTTGACCGGAGGAACGACGAAACCGGTACGCCAGGCTCGTTCGAACATGAAACGAAGGTCGCTGGCGTCGGACTACAGGGCCGCCATGAAACCGGTCGGGTCTCCTGGCGCTACGGTGCGCAATTCACGTCCGACGAACTCGTCAGTTCCACGGATCTCACGAACGGGCAGTTCACCGAACGTGATTACCTGACGCTGACTCTCGTACCCTCTATCGTCTTTGGCCTCGAGAACGGCCGCTCGCTCGAGCTTCGTAGTGGCGTGACACTGGACTATTCCGACCGGGACGGCAGCAAAGTATTGCCGATGGCGGGTCTGTCGTGGCAGATGCCCTCGGCGGCTGGTTACACGGAATTCCGCATCGAGTATGTCGCAACCTCGCAGCTGCCCGGCTACACGGCGCTGAACTCGAACCCGACCGGCTTGTTCGGCGGCAACCCGCTGCTCGGTCGTGAGCAGGCAAAACAGCTCTCGTTGTCGATGTCGCGTGAGACGGACGCCTGGCAGGGCCGTGCCACCTTCTTCAGCCGCAGCGACGACAACCTGGTGGACTGGACTTACTCCACCGGTACACCGTTTTCCCGACAGGCGAACGCGGTGGATATCGATGTCGTCGGATTCGAGGCCTTTGTTGCCCGGCAGTGGGACTCCGTCGACCTTGCCGCCGGTTACACCTGGCTCGACAAGGACGCCGACTACGGCAATGCACAGGTTGATGCGAGCTTCTATGCGCTGAACTTCGCGCGCCATCGCATGACCCTTGCGCTCATTTACCGTTTTGCAGACCGTTTCGAACTGCGTCTCGACAACGAGTATCGCAGCCAGGAAGACAATCCATTGCGCGCCGGTGACGACAGTACCTACCTGGCCGCCGCGTCACTGGTCTGGAGCGCCGCTGGGCGGCGCGGCTTCAGCGTCGCACTGGTAGCTGATAACCTTACCGATAGCGAGTTCCAGCCGTTTCCGGGCACGCCCGCGGCCGGCCGGCAGTTCAGCGTGAGTGCGACGTATACCTGGTAGGTTCCGATGATCGATCTCTACTACTGGCCGACACCCAACGGCCGCAAGATCTCCATCATGCTCGAGGAGTGTGGCCTCGAATATGCGGTCAGGCGCGTCGATATAGGCGCGGGAGATCAGTTCGATCCGGCGTTTCTCGCGATTAGTCCGAACAACAGGATGCCGGCGATTGTCGATCATGAGACGGGCATCTCGGTATTCGAAGGGGGAGCGATTCTCATTTACCTGGCGGAGAAGGCCGGCAGGTTGTTGCCGACCGAGAGCCGGGATCGATTCGAAGTGCTGCAGTGGCTGTTCTGGCAGGCCGGCGGACTCGGGCCGATGGCCGGGCAACTCAGCCACTTCGTGAATTACGCCGCAGGTGAGCACGCTTACGCGCGTCGACGCTACTTCAACGAGTACGATCGATTGCTCGCAGTCATGGACGTGCGTTTGCGGGACCGGGCATTCCTCGCCGGCGACTATTCCATTGCCGATGTCGCCAGTTTTCCCTGGGTGATCCCCTACCGGCGGTTTGGCATCGACCTGGACAGGTTTGCGAACGTGCGACGCTGGTTCGACGCGCTCAAGCGCAGGCCCGCGGTGCAGCGCGGCGTTGATCTGGGCAAAGAGTGGCGGCGCGGCGAGGCGACCAACCCGGAGGCTCGCAAACTGATGTTCGAACAGAACTCCGAGACCGTCTTCAGGGCGGCCGAGGCGAAGGAGAAATAGTCTGAAATTCTACGATTGCCATACAGCACCTAGCCCGCGCCGCGTACGGATATTCCTGGCGGAAAAAGGCCTCGATATCGACACCGTCCAGGTCGACCTGGGTAAAGGCGAGCAATTCGTTGCGGAATTCCGCGCCGTGAATCCGGACTGCGTGGTGCCGGTCCTGCAACTCGATGACGGCACCTGCATCAGCGAAGTCTCCGCAATCTGCCAGTACGTGGAAGACCTGCATCCGGAACCGCCGCTGCTGGGAACGTCGCCTGTGCAACGTGCGCTGGTGAGCATGTGGAACGGCAAGGTCGAGCAACTGGGGTTGCTGGCCATGATGGACGCATTTCGAAACTCGGCGAAAGGTCTCGCCGGGCGCGCGCTACCGGGGCCGGAAGCGTACGACCAGATTCCGGAACTTGCTGCACGAGGCCGCAAACGCGTCGAGCACTTCTTCGGCCGCCTCAACGACCAGTTGGCGACGAATACGTTTCTCGCCGGAGACGCATTCTCAATGGCCGACATATCGGCCATGGTGCTGGTCGATTTCGCTGGCTGGGTGAAGATTGCGATTCCCGACGAGGCAACACACCTCGAGCGCTGGTACACGGTGGTCGCGAAGCGCCCGAGCGCCTCTGCCTGAACCAATGCTTGCCCGCCTGCGACTCACCCGGGCCAGGTGATTCAGACCCGGACGGGATGCGGCAATGCGTTTCTTATTCGACGGCCCGCGGACATATAATGCACAGAGCCATGACCATAGCCAACGAATCCCAATTGACGTCGACGGTGATGATGGTTCGACCAGCCGGGTTCGAGAGCAATCCTTTAACGGCGGCGTCGAATCGCTTCCAGGGCAAGTCCCGGGCGTCACCGGCAGAGCAGCACGAGGCGGCGTTACGCGAATTCGACGGGCTCGTGGTTGCGCTGCGCGCGGCCGGTATCGACGTCATCGTCTTCGACGACACGCCCGAGCCACATACGCCTGACGCGATCTTTCCCAATAACTGGATCAGCATGCACGCGGACGGACATATCGTGCTGTATCCGATGGAGGCCGAGAACCGTCGCACCGAGCGGCGCACCGATATCGTCGAGCAATTGGGCGCCCGGTGGTCTATCACCGAAGTCATCGACCTGAGCGGCCACGAGGCTAACGGGCACTACCTCGAGGGGACCGGCAGCATGGTGCTGGATCGGGCGCATCGTGTAGCCTATGCCTGCGTTTCGAGCAGGACGCACCTGGATCCGCTCGGCGACTTCGCCCAGCGACTCGGCTACGATGTGGTCGCCTTCGACGCGGTCGATGGCCGCGGTGTCCCTGTCTACCATACGAA
>Ga0224506_10002771_pt1 | contig 11826 bp, 11 predicted proteins | sample SF_Jan12_sed_USG_2_FD_169108 | JGI IMG/M metagenome (GOLD analysis project Ga0224506, IMG submission 169108) | Sediment microbial communities from San Francisco Bay, California, United States - SF_Jan12_sed_USGS_8_1 | ecosystem: Environmental > Aquatic > Marine > Sediment | place: USA...
TTAATTCGTTGCTGGCAGTGATCGGCCCGGAATTTATTTTCTGGCTGCTAATACCGGGCCCGGTGACTGGATTGTGGATGATGAGGCCATTGCGAAAACAGTGATTCTATCCTAGCACTCGCTTACGATAACTATCCCGGTGCATATCAATAATCTCAACACCCACACTGACGACCTGCGGCAATAACGGCTCAATGCCTGCCAGTACTTTCTCGCTTAAATCGGCTTTTTGCCCGTCGTCACGGCCCGACAACAAATGTAGATTCACATGAACGAATGAATCTTTTGTCTGCCCGGTACGATGATACTGGTAAGCATGCGCGCGGGTTTTGATATCGTATTCGGGAAACAGACCCGAGCTAAATGCCGCGTCGTGCACGGCAGCCATTAAATCATCGATCTCTATATGCTCGACGACATCACTGGAATATTCGATGACACAGTGTGGCATTACATATTCGGGTAGCTGGGACCACCCCCACCTTCGGGCACCGTCCAGTGAATATTCTGCCGCGGGTCCTTTATGTCGCAAGTCTTACAGTGCACGCAGTTTTGTGCATTAATCTGTAACTGCGGTTGACCATCGGTTTCGATAATTTCGTAGACCCCTGCCGGGCAATAACGCTGTTCCGGGGCGTCGTATTCGGCCAGGTTGATATTAATCGGCACGGTCTCATCACGTAGACGAAGATGCGCGGGCTGATTTTCTTCGTGATAGGTATTCGACAGAAAGACTGACGAAAGACGGTCGAAAGAAACTTCGTTATCGGGCCTGGGATAATCGATTTTCGGATAACGGTCTTTCTTACCTAGCTGCTCATTATCCTTATGGTGGCCCAGGGTCCAGGGCGCTTTGCCACGGAACACATAGGATTCCAGTGCTGCATTGGCCAGACCTAACCACAGACCTTTCTGGAAACCGGGTCGAATGTTGCGAACCTTATGCAGCTCGCTCCAAAGCCAGGTTTTCTTCAGCTGCACAGAGTATGTAGTTGCTTCCAGTGCTGGACCCGGATTCTCCTCGTCATATTCGGCGGGTAATAACCCGAATATCGCTTCGGCCGCAACCATGGCCGATTTCATCGCGGTATGCGTACCCTTAATTTTCGGCACGTTGAGGAAACCCGCGGTATCACCGACCAGTAACCCTCCCGGGAAAGTCAGTTTTGGTATCGATTGAAAACCACCCTCGGAAAGCGCTCTTGCACCATAAGAGATTCGCTTGCCGCCTTCAAAAACCGGGCGGATGTCAGGATGATTCTTAAAGCGCTGGAATTCTTCGAACGGGCTCAGGTGCGGATTTTTATAATCGAGACCGACCACAAAACCGACCGCAACCTGGTTGTCGGCAATGTGATAGACAAATGAGCCACCATAAGTATCCGACTTGATCGGCCAACCGATAGTATGCAAGGTGCTACCTTCGCTGTGGACTTCGGGTTTTACTTCCCACAATTCTTTGATGCCAATGCCATAGGTTTGTGGCTCGACCCCGTCGCGCAGGCCAAAAGTTTTCATCAGTTCGCCGGTTAATGAACCACGGCAACCTTCGGAGAAAATAGTCTGGCGGCCGATGAGTTCGACACCAGGTTCAAAATTGTCGGTGGGCTCACCGTCTTTGCCTATACCCATATCGCCGGTAGCAACGCCCCGTACGCCACCATCGGCATCGTAGAGCACTTCGGCAGCGGCGAATCCGGGAAATATCTCGACGCCAAGCTCTTCGGCCTGTTCGGCGAGCCAACGGCAGAAATTACCTAGACTGATGATGTAATTGCCTTCGTTATGCATCTGCGGCGGAGTCGGCAGGCCATAAGACCCGGTTTCTGTGAGGTATCGAAACGCATCCGATTTGACCGGCGTGTTGAGCGGAGCACCTTTCTCTTTCCAGTCGGGAATAAGTTCGTTAAGGCTTCGCGGTTCGAGTACGGCACCGGAAAGAATATGCGCGCCAATTTCCGAACCTTTCTCCAGGATACAAATAGTCAGCTCGCGCTCATTTTCCTGCGCCAGTTGTGCCAGACGGATAGCGGCACTCAATCCCGATGGCCCACCACCAACGATGACCACGTCAAAATTCATTGCTTCTCTTTCCACGATTTTCCTCAGATATTATTGGATGGCTCGAAACCTGCGAATTATAGTTGAATTACCCCTTATAAATACACGACTTTTCGGCCAGGGTGTCATTTCAACGCACCTGAATGAAATTATCCACGCTGTAAATTTCGATAACCCTGTGTTCGTTTTGCCAGAACACCAGGGCAAGCATTTTATTCGTGGCGGAAGCGACAACATCGTATAACATCCCTGGCGCTAGCCATTCAGTTAGACCTGAAGCCGAATATGTATACAGTTTTCCAGGGTTTATCTCGTATGTCCGGGCTGTGGAAACAAAAAATAACGCGATTGACCGGTTGCTAAATAGTGGCTTCAAGCGTGGCTCTGTAGTTGTCGCCATTGAAGCGAGGATTTCTATTTCATCGTTGTCGTAACGTAACAGTTCAGCCCGTTTCGAGTGTCCGCCCGATGATTCGGACTGTATGAATAGTAATGACTCGTTGAATTGCAAAGCCCCACCAAGCGCGCCAGCTGACGGCTCGGCTGCTGAACGTATCAGGGTTAGGTTACCGTCGGTGGTAAGCCGATAGATATTAGCTTCAACACCCGAATACTGAGGCTGGATTAAAAAACTGCCATCGGCTAATTGCATACCGTTCTCGAAAGCGGTTCGTAGCACCTCCGGTTCCCAGGCAGGCAGCGGTTTAACCGATTGCATCCATCGATTGGTTTTCTCATACCAGTCCATTTCCAGGTCGCCGTCGCGAGTATCAACCACGCTGTCTGTCATCACGTCAAATTCAACCAGCGTGGTATCCACATCACCATCTGAAATATAGGCGCGCAACCGTTGATTTGAAATCCACTCAAGACGATAAATAAATGCCTTATAGGTGGCGTAATTACGCGAATTAGCCGCATCGAGTAACCGCCGGGTCTTACCCGAGGAAAACTCGTGGAGATACACTTCAGTCAGTTCAGTTTGATTTTCTACAATAACTTTAGAATAAGCCAGTAATGCGCCATTCGGTGAAAATACCGGGTGCACAAAATCGCCATCGTCAATTCTTAAAATAGCTTCGCCAGGGATAATATCGACTATGGGGTCGGAATAAACGATATCCGAAAAAGCAAGCAGCTGCATAACCAGTAAAATAGCCGGTAGAACTTTCCTCAGTCGTGGCCAGGATGCGGTTAATTTAGGCATTTTTCAATTTAACATCTACTCCCGACAGGCCCAGGAAATCATTCGCACTTCGATATTAGTGTGGTTCTCTCCTACCGCTTCCATACCCTTCGGCGCCGATGCATAACCACAGGCCCAGGAGATTGGGCTAGAAGGGCTATCTATCACCGTAAGTGGCCTGAAACTAATAATCTTGCCGGCGGCCTGTGCGTTAATTCTGTTACCCAGTGTTATATGTACGGCACCATTGTTAATTTCGATGCCCGCCACATAGTTACCAATCAAATATTCCGGCTCAGGTAATCCTGCTGCTTTATTCGACACAGGAAAACTACCCCGAGCCTTGTAGTATCCGGTTATTTCAGATTTAATTTCTGTCGCCAGTATCATTGCCTCTGCGGTCTGTGCACGAATGGTGTAGTCCTGGTAAGAAGGAAGAGCTATCGCCGCAAGAATGCCGATGATAGAAACCACTATCATCAACTCGATCAATGTGAAGCCTTTATTTTTCATAATTTTTCTCTTAGACAATCGAACCCATTTTGAAAATTGGCAAGTACATGCCCATAACCAGTAAGCCTATTAATATGGCGGTAGAAACTTGAGCGAATAAAATAAACTCTCCTCGAACCCTGATCAATACTTCAGCATGTAAGACCTCTGTCTCGGTGGATAGATGCCTCAATTCCTCGGCAAGTACACCGCAACGATCTGCCAATAACAAACAACCCCGGATTGATTTTTGACCAATTCTTCTGGCCAAATCACTACCAGCCTCCCTATCTGTCTCTATCCGTAAACTGGTTTTCGTCAATTTTTCCGCTTGCGTGAGCGCGACCTCGGCAACCACACCAGCATCCAGCAACAAACAGGCAAAGTTCACGGTCAATGATTCATTATAGGTACGACATATACGGCGTAATCCAGGCATTTTTTTCGCCATTCCATTTACAGCAGATAAACGCCGCATACTATTTCGAATCTCAAGAGTCAATACAGCTAGCCAAATTATCATACCCGCACCAGCCAACAGGATCGGCCCATGCAAGAAATCTAATGCATTAACCCAAAATTCCGTCAATGGCGGAAGCTTAGCTCCAAAGCTGATAAACATTTCATTAAATTGAGGGAATACAAAAATAGAAAATATAGACAGAGCAACCAGGGCTACTACCAGCAAGGCCACCGCGTAATAAAGAAAGCTACCTATTCCAAGCCAATATGAGCGATATCCTCCAGTCAGTGAATCAAGCGTATTTGCTAACCCAGAAAGAATTGCCAGTGGATTACCACCATACTCTTCAGCTTTCCTGGATAACTCAAAAATTGCTGGGATCGGACTATCTCTATAGAGGGTATTGATAGGCCGTGGCTTCTCGGCATTCATTAATTGTTCTAAATTCTCAATGTGGCTGGAAATGGATTCATCAGTTACCTCTCGTAACTTCCCAAACGCCTCATCCAGACTACGGCCATCTTTAATAAGATGAGATAGCTGCCTACCCAGCAATGATATTAAATCAAGTTTTTGAGTGGTCAGGCTCATAATATTAACTGCCCCTACAGGCTAAAGGTAAATAGTCGACAGGCAGATTGGTCTTGTTAGCTACCAACGGCCTGTGACCGGTTAAAGGTTTCTGATAACCGCAAAGCCAGTTAACTCTTAACCCTTCGGCAACACGAAAACTCAACTTATAGGGTTTATCCTGCGAAAGCTTTAGTGCGAAAGTATAAGCACTGTCTTCAAACTGTATATCTACTATGCTCTCAGAATCGTCAATAGATAGATCATAATCGTCCAGTGTACTGGGAACGGTCCATTTTCCAGTCGCGTTAAATTGCTCGACATAATGTTGATTGATGATGGGTGCCATATGAATAGCTTGAGTTACCCGACTACGCTCGACATAGTCTCTATATATCGACAGGCTCGTCCCGACTAATAGCCCAAGAATCACTGTAGAAAAAATATGGTCTAAAAGCTCCCAACCATTAGCATTGCTAAAAAATATCGAACGGCTTTTTAACATTATTTTTTGTGCTACAACTATTGAGCTTCACTGAATCTCAATATCGCACGTCAGGTATTAATCAGTAAAGTTACTATTTCTCTAGCTGATTTATGCTGAAGAAGGGCTATTCGCTTTAAAAGTAATCACCAGCACATCGCGATAGGCTTCCTGCTGCGGATCAATCTGTGTTATTGGCGTGACACCGTGATACACCCGATGATCATTGACTATCGCCATGTCGAAAGTATTTAACAGGGTAAATTCGCCGATTAGCTGGTTTTCAAGATTAAAAATCGTCGTGCCCCCACTATTGATATTAACGCGCTTTATCATCACCACCATGACAAAATCGACGCCGTCGCGGTGCACACCCTCGGGAGTCGGGTTGCCATACCGGCCATCGCGGGCCTCGATACGAAACTGATGCAGTTCGATATGCCAGGCGTGATTGCCGGTCAGGCGACTGAATAACCGATTACCCATTTCCAGCAACGCGCCAAGCGTACGACTGTTTAGCAGGTCGATTAATATTGGTGCAAAATAACGCGCAACTCCACCGTTTAAGCTATTGTAATCGAGCGATTGATAATGCGGCTGGTGAGGCATCAACGTCGGCTGATCACCGGCGTGCTGCGTCGCAAAAGTGGCGTGGCGGCGCTTACGATACTTGCCTCCGTCGGCCATATACTGGTCTTCTTCGAGACTATTCCAGCTATCGAGGAATAGCGGGTCGTCGCCTATGGTGCTACCGGTAATTTCGGAAAGCAATTGCACGACTTTAGAAGACCCCAGATAAAGGAAATCGGCCAAAGGCAGGTCTCTGGCGATTTCATCCAGTAGTTTGTCTGCGTCGACAGGATAGTTTAGATCCGTTGCTGGATTCACTTCGAAAGGCTCAATAATCGCAGCATCTATTGTAACGGAAAAATGCCAGCCCGGTGAGGCCGGCATTTTGATCCGATTCGGGTTTACTGCTGTAAATTTCCCAAAGCAACATCGATAGAATTCACAATTTCGTCGATATCGTCTTTGGTGCAGATCAAAGCAGGACTGAGGCACAGCGTATTATTATATTCGGTCAGACTACGATTAGTACGACCAATCATGACACCCTGCCTGAGACAGTCGGCCGCAACCGCTGCTGCTACAGATTCATCAACCGGCTCTTTGGTCTTACGATCTTTGACCAGTTCTGCGCCGACAAACAGGCCTTTACCACGCACATCTCCGATGATTTCGTATTTGTCCATTAACTCATTTAAACGGCCCATGAGATATTCACCCATGTTATTAACATTTTCGAGCAGGTTTTCTTCTTCGATGATACGCATATTTTCGAGCGCCGCTGCGGGACCACCAGCAACACCACCGAAAGTACTGATATCCCGGAAATAACTCAATTTCTCTGACGGCTCGGCGAGAAATTCATTAAACAGATCTTCGGTCGTTGCAGTGACCGAAATCGCGGCATAACCACTGGCAACACCCTTGGCCATAGTAACAATATCGGGCTTAACGTCGAAGTGCTGATAACCAAACCATTTACCGGTACGACCCATGCCACAGACGACCTCGTCTATATGCAGTAGCACACCATATTTTTGACAGATTTCCTGCACGGTTTCGAAGTACCCTTCGGGAGGCACAATGACACCACCGCCCGCGGTAATCGGTTCCAGGCAAAGTGAACCGACCGTATCCGGGTCCTCACGCAAAATTATTTTTTCGATTTCCTTCGCCGCCTGTACACCGTAGTCCGGGTCATCACCATTAGGCGCACGGTAGGCCAGGCAATGCGGCACTTCGACAAAACCCGGCGTAAACGGGCCGTATTGATCCTTACGCTGTTCCTGGCCGCAGGCACTCAAAGTAGTAATAGTCGTGCCGTGATAATCGCGATCACGGTAAAGTATCTTGTGCTTTTTACCGTCGTTTTTAAGCGCTGCCAACTGACGAATCAGTTTGAAGCCTTTTTCATTAGCTTCGGAGCCTGAATTAGAGTAATAAATCCGGCTCAAACCTGGCATTTTTCCGATCAGCTTTTCGGCAAACTGGGCTCCGGGTATATTGCCGGCTGAGTTAGCGAAGTAACACATTTTAACCAGTTGATCACGTACCGCATCGGCAATACTCTCGCGACCATAACCAACGTTAACAGTCCACACTCCACCGGATACCGCGTCAAGATATTCCCGGCCATTGATATCTTTGACTCGCAGACCTTTACCTTCGACAATCACCATCGGATCGCTGGCTTGCAATGGCTTGTGCTGGCTCAGGTGATGCCAGACATGGCTTTTGTCACTACTGACAATTTCGCTTAAATCATTCGGTTTCATTGGAGTTCTCCACGACTTCGGTTATATCGAGGCGCTATCCTCGAGGCTTGTTATAGAGGGCTATCCGTACCCCGGCAAGGTTAAATCATATCAGTATAACCCAGCCCACAAGCTAATTAGTTTGCTCTCAATACCATAGAGCCAGAATACTGCTATTGATAAGGCCAAAACAGTGCGACAATAAGTATTGATTGGAAACTCTGATGATTGGACCCAAGATGGTGAAAATTTGAGCGCGCAGAACCGGCAGCAGAATATGATGTGGAGCCGTCTGTTTAAAATATCAAACGAACGCAAAGTAAGCTACCAAAGGCAGTTGCGGGAAACCATCGTAACGGCCATTCTCGACAATAAACTCCCTTTGGAAGTGCCCCTGCCTTCATCGCGCGAACTGGCCAAACACCTGGGCATTGCCCGCAATACCGTGGTACTCGCCTATCAGCAGCTCATCGATGAGGGTTACCTTGTCTCGCGCGAACGTAGTGGCTATTTCATCGATAAAACCATGTTAAACGGCCGCGTCAATCTGAAACAGCCAGAGCCGATAGCGAAAAAATCCCAACCGGGCTGGGGCCGGCATATCAAGTTTCGCCCCTCACAGCAAAGGAATATTGTTAAGCCGGTAGACTGGAAAAGATACCCCTACCCATTTTTATTTGGCCAACTTGATCCTTCACTGTTCCCGGTGACGGACTGGCGTGAATGTTGCCGACAGGCGCTGAGTGTTAGCGATATTCAGGATGTTACTCCCGATCTTATCGACACCGACGATCCGCTACTAATCGAACAGATTCAGGCGCGCATCCTGCCGCGGCGAGGCGTATGGGCGTCGCGCGACGAAATTCTTATCACCATGGGCGCGCAGCAGGCCTTATATATACTCGCTGATTTGCTAATCGATAAAGACACAAAGATAGGCATCGAAAATCCTGGGTACGCCGATGCGCGCAATATATTTTCACTGAAATCACCCGACGTTGTGCCACTGGAAATCGATAGCAATGGCGTGGTACCGGGCGATCAGGTTAACCAGTGCGAATTCGTTTACATCACTCCAAGCCACCAGTCACCGACCACCGTAACGTTGCCAATGGAGCGTCGACAAAAATTACTCGCCGACGCCGAGGAACACGATTTCCTCATCATCGAAGACGATTATGAAAGCGAGATCAACTTTGTCGGCGAGCCCACACCCGCCTTAAAAAGCCTCGATAGCGGCGAGCGCGTGATTTATATCGGTAGCCTGTCGAAGACACTGGCACCGGGACTGCGCATCGGTTATATGGTCGGCTCGCGCGAGTTAATCGCGGAAGCGCGCGCCTTAAGACGCTTGATGGTGCGACATCCCCCAACCAACAATCAACGGCTGGTGGCTTTATTTCTTTCGATGGGCCATCACGACTCATTAATCCACCGGCTCAGTAAAACTTATCAGGAAAGGTGGCAGGTCATGGGTGAGGCGCTGAATAAGCATCTGCCGGAATCCACTCAAATTCCCTCCTTTGGTGGCACGTCATACTGGGTGGAAGGATCTCAGCAACTCGATACCAGAACGTTAAAACATCAGGCTCGCGAAGAAGGAATTTTGATTGAATCAGGGGAAATCTGTTTTATGCAGGACAACCCGCCACAAAATTTTATACGGCTAGGATTTTCATCGATTTCCGCAAAGCAAATCGAGCCTGGCATCAAAAAACTGGCCCGCTTAATCCATCAACTGCTTTAAATTGACTGCGGCCAGCTACGCCTTTACAAACCTGTCTTTATATTCGCTACGGATATCGGCATACCATTGGGGTTCTGCGGGCCAGGGATTGAGATTAGCCAACGCATCACCCGGGTAAGCTTCTTTAAAATTCTTCATGTAAACCGGATTAGTGTGCTGGTGCGCACCAAGTACGGCCGAGTTGTAACCATGAGTTTCAATAGACTTACCCGCGACTGAGGCCTCGAACAGATAATTGATCAAAGCATAGGACTGCTCGATATTTTCCGCCGCGGCGGACAGCGCAAGACCATCGACCCACGCCATCGCACCTTCCTTCGGCGCCTGATAAGTGACCGGTTCACCCCGGGATTTCATCGAAAGAACCGGCCCGCCCCAGGTTTGACCGACTATGACACCGTCATTCAGCAGACCATTCTTCTGGGTTTCGGTATCGTTCCAGAAAATCTTAATTTGCGATTTACGCTCAATACAAAAGCGGGTTATTTTATCCCAGACACGTCGCATCTCTGTCTCGTCGGTATAAGCCTTCCAGACATCGCCCGGAGCCAGTTCACCGGTCGTTTCCATATACAGTCCAGCTCCTAACATACCACTGTGCGGACGAATCATGGCCTTGCCTGCATTCGCCTCGTCCCAGATATTGCCATAGCTGGGGATCCCACCAGGCGGACTGAACAGGTCTGTGCGCCAAGCTATACCCTCGGTACCCCAGACAAAGGGCAACCAGTGCGAACCCTTGCTGCGAAAATTCCACTCACTATTGCCGACCTGCAACATGGCAGGGTTAAGATTTTCGAGACCGCTAATTCTCGCGTAGTCGAAAGGCTGCAAAAGATCCAGAGTCGACCACTGCCCCGACCTGTTGTTGGTCGGGCTACAAAGATCGACACCGACACCCTCTGAAGCTTTCATCTGCTGCAACAGTTCTTCATTCGAGCCAAGCCCGGTATAATTGACTTTGATACCCGTTTCATTGGTGAAATCATCAATAACATGCGCCGGAATATAGTCGGTCCAGATCGTGCAATTGATCTCTCCAGACGAAGCTAATACGGCGGGGCTAACAATCCAGGGACCTATAGAAGCCGCAACACCTGCTGCGGTACCGGTCTTAAGGAGATTTCGACGACTTTGTTCGGGTTTTACTTCATCCAAATTCTTCACTTGCCGTTACTTTTTATTTTGAGGATTAGCCGGTGCATCAGCCAGTTCCTGCCAACGATGACAGGCGACGTCATGCTCAAACCCCAGGTTGGCGAGCTTCGGCTCTTCTTCGCGGCAATGATCGATAGCGAAAGGGCATCGGGTCTGGAACTTGCAACCAGGGGGCGGGTTGGTCGGAGACGGAATCTCTCCTTCAAGTTTCTGCGCCTGGCTAATGTGATCCGGATCGAGATTCGGAATCGCCGATAGCAGGGCTTTGGTATACGGATGCCGGGGCGCAGCGAATAGCTCGCGGGTCGGTGCGGTTTCGACCAGTCGCCCCAGATACATAACCGCAATGTGATCGCATATATGCGCAACCACGGAAAGGTCGTGACTGATAAACAGGTAAGTTAGTCCCAACTCATCCTGCAAAGCCTTGAGCAGGTTAAGTACATCGGCCTGGATGGAGACATCGAGTGCCGCCACGCTTTCATCGGCAACTACGAATCGTGGATTGGAAACCAGTGACCTGGCAATCGAAATTCGCTGTCGCTGACCACCGGAAAATGCATGGGGAAATCTACGCAAGTGCTCCAGGTTGAGCCGGCATTTGTCGGCGATCTGGCGTACCCGCTCGTCGGTTTCTTCGCGGCTCGATGTTATATTCATTACTTCAAGCGGTTCGGCAATAATATCGCGAACCGTCATGCGTGGGCTGAGCGCGGCATAAGGATCCTGAAAGATCAATTGCGCACGCTTGCGAAACTCTTTGAGTTTTTCTTTCGGTAGGCCGACCAGATCAAAGTCTACTTCACCATCGTTATAATTGACTTCACCGCGCGAAATCGGGCTGGCTCGAAGAAAGGCCCGTCCGAGCGTGGTTTTGCCCGAGCCACTTTCTCCGACAAGTCCAAAGAATGAACCCATGGGGATCTCGAGATTAACGCCTTCGACCGCGCGTACGTACTTTGTCGCCTCGAAAAGGCCGCCGCCAAGCGGGAAGTGCACTGATAAATCGCGTGCGGTTATGATCGGCTTATCACTCATGTCTTAGCGCCCTCTTCAGAGGTCACGAAGCAGGCTGCAACATGCCCTTCACCATAACCCTTCATTCCGGGCAGCGACTCACTACAACGCGCTTCCGCGACCGGGCAACGCGTGTGGAAAACGCATCCTGCGGGGCGCTCGAGCGGACTCGGAATATCGCCGGGGATCGGAGTTAGCGGTTGGTCTAACTCATCCAGTTTGGGTAACGCATTGATCAGGCCTCGCGTATAGGGGTGCGCCGGAGATTTAATAACCTGGCGTACCGTACCCTGCTCAACCAGTTCCCCCAGGTACATGACCGCGACG
>Ga0224506_10002772_pt1 | contig 11823 bp, 10 predicted proteins | sample SF_Jan12_sed_USG_2_FD_169108 | JGI IMG/M metagenome (GOLD analysis project Ga0224506, IMG submission 169108) | Sediment microbial communities from San Francisco Bay, California, United States - SF_Jan12_sed_USGS_8_1 | ecosystem: Environmental > Aquatic > Marine > Sediment | place: USA...
AGATGATATTTAAACTTGCCATCATTGACGGTCAGTAACGGTTCTGCTGCCGCCTTATCTGTCTCGAAAGATTCACCGGAATCGAGCTGCATCAATGCCCAATGCATAATATCCAGACTTTCATCGATAACCTGTCCATCTGCGAACACCAGTACCGGTACCGTCGCTTTAGGCGATACCATTAACATCTCAGCAGGCTTGTCCTTCAGTACCACCTCGCGAATCTCCAGTCGCACATCTGCGGCCTTGAGCGCCAAGCGTGCACGCATGGCATAGGGACAACGACGGAAGGAGTAGAGTATCGGCCCAGACATCCTACAAACTTTCCAGAACCATATGCTTGGCCCGCATGAAGTCGCTATGTGATACATAGATCAACTCGGCAATACGACGCACCATGTGCTCTTCGTAGCGGTCAAGGTGATTGTCCGCATAGGCTATTTCCCATAGATATTTGATTACAGTAAATTTTTGTTGCTGGCTGAAATTTTCATTGATGAGCCGGGTGAATTGATAGTAGTCATTGGCATTGCGAGCCTCCGCATGGGCCAATTCGAATAGCGTATGTGTCTCATCCTCCGAGAGGGAAAACTTGGCCCCTATGGCCGCCTTAACCGCCCGTTCTTCTGCCTCATGGATCTCATCATCCTGACGCATCATTTCAATCATCAAAGCGGCGGTTGCCAGCTGCAATCGGTGTTCATCTCCCACTTTTGCCTCTGTTGACATCGATTCTTGAAAAAACTGTTTTATCATATCAAGCATAATTTCACTGACACCCTGATTGTCTATCTTGCAACGACATTTCACACAACACCATACAGAAACCATTACGACGCATTCTCTAACCTGAACAACACACAATTGCCCTATGGTTTATCGGGCAATGCCGACAGTACTCTGCGTATAAAGGCGCCTATTTTAGCAAACAATTTACATTATTTTCTGTATCTCTCACCCCAGCTATAGCATAGTGAAATACTAAGTTATTTATGAAGGACTTATTCCATGCATCAGCAAAATGCCAGACTTAACCCTACATTAATTGTAAGAATGTTCTTCATCACAGGCCTCGCTTTCGCATTTAGTGGCTGTGAGAAAGAGGTAGAGAGCTATCAGCCTTCTATAACCACCGAGTCCAGAACACACAATGAGCCTGTCTACGTATTCAGTATTCACCCTCTACATAATCCCACCAGACTGCATGATGTATTTGGCCCTGTAATGGAGTATCTCAGTAAGCATATCGACAATGCGGAGTTTCAAATCGAGGCCTCACGCAACTATGCCAGTTATGATAAAAAGCTTTATGCCAGAAAAAGTCACTTCTCTTTACCCAATCCTTTCCAAACCATTAACGCCCTAAAACACGGTTATCGTGTGTTTGGTAAGATGGGCGATGATGAAAACTTCCGCGGCATCATTTTGGTGCGTAAGGACAGCAAGATTAACGAGGTTAGTGATCTAAAAGGTAAGGCTGTAAGCTATCCAGCCCCAACGGCCCTTGCCGCTACCATGCTACCGCAGTACTACCTGAAGACACATGGACTGGATGTGATGAACGATGTGGAAAATCGTTACGTCGGTTCACAGGAATCATCGGTACTGAGTGTCTATCTAGGTAATGTTGCAGCGGGTGCCACCTGGCCACCACCCTGGCATGCGCTGATAAAAGAACAACCTGAACTTGCCGAGGCGCTGGAGATTAAATGGCAAACACAAAGCCTGCCAAACAATGGTTTGATCGTCCGTGATGACATTCCCGATGAATTGGTTAAACAGGTTTCAAAATTACTATTTGAACTACACACCCATGATGAGGGTCGTAAGATCCTTGAAAGGATTGAACTATCAAAATTCGAGGCTGCCAGCGATATAACCTATCAACCCGTAGTTGCTTTCATCGACACCTTTTCCAAGACCGTACGCAAGGTAAATTAGACAAGGCTTAACCACCTGTACATTTACTCTCATTGATACAGACGTAATTATAATGCATAGACAATTACGAAGATTTTGGAGCGCATCAATCACGCGCCAGCTAATCATGGGCATTACTTTTGTACATGCCCTATTAATGACGATATTTATTTTTGACCTGGTTCATCGTCAAAGCGATTTTCTGCATGAACAGGCCGTAGCACAAACCAGCAGCCTGGCCAAAACCCTTGCCGCAAATAGTACTTCGTGGGTACTTTCCGCCGATGTTTTTGGTCTGCAGGAGGTGATTGCTTCACAAGATAATTATCCAGGACTGGAATATGCCATCGTCATCGATACCCGAGGCCGAATACTTGGCCACAGTGATAGCAAACTGTTGGGAAAATATCTTAATGACAAAACAAGCCGCCGTTTAATTGATGCACCAGCGCAACTTAGTATATTAATCACCAACCGTGAGCTGATAGATGTCGCTGCACCAATCTATGCAAACCTACAACACATTGGTTGGGCACGCGTAGCCATCAACCAACGTGATGTGGAATCAGGGCTTAATATTATCACAAGAAATGGAATCATCTACACCCTCATAGCGATCCTTGTGGGTGTGATTTTTGCCTTCTTTATGGCCAAGGGTTTAACTCTTGGTCTTAAGCACCTAGTGTCTATTGCGGATAAAATAACCCAGGGTGATCGTTCGACAAGAAGCACTCTTAAACGCGAGGATGAACTAGGCCAGCTGAGTGATGATTTCAATATCATGCTGGATCACCTGGCGAAGAACGAATCGATGTTAACAGATGTTCAAGCTGAGCTTAAAAAGAGTGAAGAACGATTCGAGTTGGCCATGAAGGGCGCAAATGATGGACTCTGGGACTGGGATATCATTAACAACACTGTCTATTACTCTCCTCGTTGGAAGCAAATGCGCGGCTACGATGATACTGAGATCGAAAATGAATTTACTGAATGGAAAACCCGTATACATCCCGATGATTTACCAGATGCAATGGAGGCCATCGACAAGCATCTCAACGACTCAACATCACAATACCAGTCCACCCACCGCTCCCTGCACAAGGATGGCAGCTATCGATGGTTATTGGAGCGAGGAGTTGCTGTAAAAGACGCATCTGGACGCGCACTGCGTATGGTTGGCACCACCACAGATATTACCGACAGAATCAATATTGAACGGGAACTACAGAAATCCAAAGATGAACTCGAAATGCGTGTAGAAGAGCGCACGCGTGAACTGGCAGACATTAACACTCAACTGGATCTGGCCCTGGTTAATGCCACGCAAGCGGTACAATCGAAGAGTATGTTTCTGGCCAATATGAGTCATGAGATTCGCACGCCCATGAACGGTATATTCGGCATGCTGGATCTATTAAAACAGGAACAGCTAAACAGTAGCCAGCTTGATCTGGTAAACACCGCCTACAATTCTGCGGAAACACTATTAACCATCCTAAATGACATACTGGATTTCTCCAAGATTGAAGCAGGAAAGCTGGAATTGGAGCACATCGATTTTGCTATCGCCGATACGATTGATGATGTCTCGACATTGTTCGCACAAAAGGCACAAGAAAAGAACATTGAGATCATCAACGACATACCAGTAGAATTGCCACATTTCACCATCGGCGATCCTACCCGGCTTCGACAGATACTCAGCAATCTGATTAACAATGCCATCAAGTTCACCGATAAGGGTGAAATTGTCGTTCGGGTACATATTCAGGAAGAAGATGTTAAATTTATTACCTTGTGTGTCGAGGTCTCTGATACGGGTGTCGGTATAGAAGCAGACCGACTCGATACGATTTTTGAATCTTTTTCTCAGGCAGATGGCTCTACTACAAGACAATACGGAGGTACGGGGCTGGGGCTCACTATCGCTACGCATTTGGCCAGACTTATGGGTGGCGACATAGGCGTGCATTCGACCCCAGGCGAGGGCAGTACATTCTGGTTTACCCTAAAGCTCGAACGTTCAGAGATAGATGTTTCGCCATTTGACTCTAGTGGCCTTATCGCACAACAGAAAATTCTCATTGTTGATGACAATGCAACCAACCGGTTTATCCTTGAGAAACAACTGCAATCATGGGGGGCATCCAACTTTGATAGCACCGAAAGTCCTGAAACTGCATTGCAACTGATCCAGGAAACGAGTTCAAAAAATCCCTACACCATCGTGTTGCTCGATATGATGATGCCCGCCATGGACGGGCTAACGCTTGCCAGAAAGATTGTTGATTCGGATATTGAACAGGAACCACACATGATCATGCTGACCTCCATGTCTGGAGCATGCTCCAAGGAGGTACTAAGCAAAAATCATATCATCTCCTGTTTAACCAAGCCTGTACGCCAATCATTACTTTATGACAACATCATCAATCTTTGCGGCAAGGAACATATAGTTCATGTGACGGCTTCAGAGACGATCAGTGAGAATTCCGACTACAGCAATTTGAGGATACTTCTGGTGGAAGATAACAAAATCAACCAAAAAGTTGCCCTGGCATATTTCAAGCCGTATAACTGCAACATCGACGTAGCAAATAACGGTCGTGAAGCTGTCGAACTGCATTCTAACAATCCATTCGACATTATCTTCATGGATTGTCAAATGCCAGTTATGGATGGTTTTGAGGCAACCTCTATTATCCGTAAAATAGAAACACAAAAAAATATGAACCGGGCGACCATCATTGCCATGACGGCGAATGCGATGAAGGGTGACAAAGAAAAGTGTATCGCAACAGGCATGGATGACTACATCAGTAAGCCTTATAAAACATCGAACATAAAGGACATACTATCCAAGTGGGCCAAGAAATAAATGCCAGCAAGGCTTAAGTCCGGTGCAGCTCGCGGACTTTACTTTGATACATCCTGGCTACGCGGAGAACTTAGTATAACTGTCTCTATCCATATCTATGACTTCAACAGTTATCACCGACGGCGCAAGGTTCTGTGCGCATAAGGCTGCAAGGATCGCTTCACTTAGCTGTTTTTTCTGCTCCGCATTGCGACCAGATTTAATACGCGCCACTGTATGTATGTAGGGTTTATCACCACCGGCATTAGTATAAAAACGAATCGGGTAGGCGCGGGTCTTGATATGGCTGGACTCAAACAGGCCAGAGGCCACCACCGCCTCATGCATCGATTTTAATATGCCGGGTAACTGCTCTTCACTGATCTGCTGTTGCGGGTATTCAATAATGATATGTGGCACCGTCGCTACCTCTTTTTTGCTTTCAGTATGACAAACTTCTTATTACTGGCCACGGTCTGGCAGTTACCAAACATGTGCTGCAGCTTGATATCATAAGCCAGGTGGCGATTGCCGATCACCCACAATTCACCATGCTGCTTAAGTACCCGCTTGGCATCCGCAAACATCTGCCAGGCCACCTGTTCGCCCACTGCATGTTGTTGATGAAAGGGTGGATTATTCAATACCAGATCCACCGAGCCCGTCGCGATATTTGTCATGCAATCGCTGACCTCAAAACTTGCTCGCGTCTGGCCGGCAAAAGCTGTAGTGAAATTTTCCTCTGCCGAGGCCACCGCCATATAAGACTCGTCGACAAAGAAGATTTCTGCCTGCGGGTGTTGTTGTGCTGCCATCAGGCCAAGTATGCCATTGCCACATCCCAGATCGACGATCGTCTTAAACGCTCCCTCTGGCATATTCTGCAAAAAGAAACGTGTGCCCAAGTCCAGGGATTCGCGCGAGAAGACATTGGCATGGTTGCTAATGCTGTATTCCTGCTCACCGACCTCCAGGGTGTAGTGTTTGGGATAGGGTGAATCCCCCGGCTTTAAAGCACTATCCAGTTGGCAAAAGATCAGACGTGCCTTTTTCTTCGCCAGTGAAGTGGTGGTTGGGCCGAGAATACGTTCGAATAATTTCAGGGTAGAGGTATGGACGGCCTTGGCCATCGCCGCCGCGATGATCACTGTGTCCTTGTGTAGATGTGCACGAATTTGCAGTAGCTGATGTTCCAACATGGCCTGACTCTTGGGTAGCTTGATCAACAGCAGATCAAATTTACCCTCGGGGCTTTGCAGACTGTTGAGAAGCGTCGGCGCTTGTTCAGTAAGACCGTTATGTTGCAGATTGGCCAGGCAGCCCTGTTGCGACAGGTACGAGTCGCTCATCATCACCGGAGCATACGCAGACAGCGCGACAGACAGAGCACCAAAACCGTCATTGATAATAAGCAGACGACCAGTAAAGCCTTCCGCATATTGCTGGGCAACCTGTTGCAGCAGATATTCATCCGCCGCATCCCAGGCTCGCAGAGGATCTTTTTCCTGCAACGGAAAACGGGCCAGTTCAAAACGTCCCTGTGGAGACTCCAGTATTTGCATGTCTATTTTCCTATGGCATCGGCAATCGCCTTGCCGACATCCTCAGTGGTGGCGTTGCCGCCAATGTCTGCTGTGCGTGGGCCGCAGTCTAACACTGTTTCAATGGCCTGCATGATCGCCTGTGCCGCCTCTGCCTCGCCCAGGTGCTCCAACATCATCGCTGCCGACCATATCTGGCCGATGGGGTTGGCAATGTTCTTGCCATAGATGTCCGGCGCAGAACCATGTACCGGTTCGAACATAGAGGGGAACTCACCATCCGGATTGATGTTGGCAGACGGCGCGATGCCAATGGTGCCCGTGGTGGCTGGCCCCAGATCCGACAGGATGTCACCAAACAGGTTGGAGCCGACCACCACATCGAACCAGTCCGGGTGTTGCACAAAATGGGCGGTAAGGATATCAATATGATACTGATCGGTTTTTACATCGGGATAGGCCTTACCCATCTGCGCAAAGCGTTCGTCCCAAAAGGGCATGCTGTACATAATGCCATTGGACTTGGTGGCCGAGGTTAGATGCCTCTTTGGGCGACTCATGGCCAGGTCGAAGGCATACTTGAGGATGCGATCGGTGCCCTTGCGGGTAAAGGTGCTCTGCTGCATCACCACCTCGTCTTCGGTTCCCTCATACAGACGGCCACCGATGGCCGAATACTCGCCCTCGTTATTTTCACGCACCACATAATAATCGATATCACCCACCTCGCGATTGGCCAGTGGCGAGGCAATCCCCGGCATCAAACGTACCGGACGCAGATTCACATATTGTTGAAACTCACGACGTATAGGGATCAACAAGCCCCATAAAGAGACATGATCGGCAACACCGGGAAAACCCACCGCACCGAGAAAGACTGCGTCATGCTGGCGAATTCGCTCGATACCATCTTCCGGCATCATCCGCCCATGCTGATTGTAGTATTCACAACTCCAGTCAAAATGATCATAACTAAAATCGAGCCGGAACTTGCTTGCCACAGCATCCAGAACGCGCAGCCCCTCTGGCATCACCTCCTTGCCTATGCCATCCCCTGGTATACATGCAAAACGATAGGACGCCATGGAAAACCTCTGTATTAAATAGATAGAGTCGGATTCTGACCTGTCACCGCAGCGGACTCAAGTTGGGCGTTATCGTATGCCGGAGAAGACGGCCCCGGTAGACGGGAAGATATGTTCTCGAACCCTGAAGACATTTAGGAATTACAACAAACCAGCGATGCCTATGGATATGACAGCGATCCCCAGTGAAAGTAGTGTAATAATGCGATTATTCCTCACCGCCAGGGCCAGTTGTTGATTTGCCTGCGCCAGCTCTTCTATCACCTGCGCCTGCTTTTCGATCAGGTTCACAACGTCCCTTAACTTCTCATCCTCAGAGGCTGACGGCTCATTATTGTCACCCTTCTTTTGTTTGATCATCCGGATGACCTCGCTGGCGGCAGAGATTACGCCGGGGGCAGCAGAGAGGATTGCGGCAAGTGGGATGGCCATGTGGAATTCCTTAATAACTAGATATGCTTCGCTCCAGTATAACCCATGCCATCCGCTTTAAGGTCACAAACCGCAGTCAATAAAAAAGGCGGCCTGAGCCACCCTTCGCACACATCTGGATGATTTTAGTAAACCAGAGTGCGAGCCAGCATAATGGCAGAGACGCAAAAAACCATTAAGCCAATGGTGATGAACAGCAGTGTACGTTTTACTTCTTGATCAGCCATTTAATTATCCTCGATAGGGTTCATTAGCAGATGTATAAATTCCTCACTAAGTCTACGGATCTGCTAAGGAATTGGTATTCGAGAGTTCTGATAGAGGGATAAATGAATTTTTGAGTAAAATACTTGGTTATTTTGTAAGGGAATTATTCTGCCAATATATACTCAGGCGATGGCTTGGTATTGCTTCACGATCACTTTGTGGCTAGACCTTAGCCAACCCTAAGCAGGACCCTACTAGTTCGTCATCAATACTCTTGATGAAAACAGCCATTGTCGCCTAATGGTAGAGCAATATACTTACAGAATGTTGACAATATTTTCCCGTCTATAGGGCTACAATATACCAGTGGACTTTGACTATCGGTCTCTCAAAATCAGCATCAATTTTACTCATTGAGTGCCTATGCAATACATCGAAAACACATACAATATTCCTCTTGTCAGCCTTTCCATTGCTATCTCTATTTTGGCGGCATACATCGCTATAGAATTCTCAGGTACAGCATGGAGAGTTAACAATCACACACACAAAAAACGCTGGCTGTCACTTAGTGCATTGTCGTTTGGGCTTGGTATATGGAGCATGCATACCATCGGCATGTTCGCTTATAAACTCCCCATCGAAGTCTATTATGAAGTTGGCCTAACGCTATTGTCTTTTCTCATTGCTATTTCATCGTGCTATGTCAGTTTTTATGTCACGGATATCAAACACACAAAAATCTATGTGAGCATCGGCAGTTTGATCATGGGACTGGGAATCACCAGCATGCACTATCTTGGCCTTGAAGCGATGCACATCCATGCAACGATGCATCACGATCCAGTGCAAGTATTGATAGCAACCACAATAGCCATCGTCTCATCATGGTTTGCACTCTGGCTGCTGGTGACGATGAGAACAGGAAAAGCAACTGAAACCACGTTTCGAAAACTTGCCATCGCCTCAATTCTGGGCATTGCTGTCTCAGGCATGCACTATAGTGGTATGGCAAAAATGACTCTCACTTATAGTGCCTCCAGTATTAACCATACTGAACATATGATGATGAGCAACGCATTCTTACTCACGGCGACGGCCCTGATGGCGTTAACACTGCTTATTCTTCCTCTGGTGCTCGTGGTTCAGTCACGTAAAAAAGAGATTCTTCTGTCCGCAGAAACTATCACACTTCGTGCCAACGAAGAGAGATTAAGGATTCTCATTGAAGGAGCACCAGATGCATTCTATGTTCATGACTTAAACGGCAAGATACTGGATGTAAACAAGGCTGCCTGCGATTCATTAGGATATAGTCGAGATGAGTTATTACATCTTAGTGTCTTTACCATTGAGGTCGGACTAGATGAAAACAGATTAACTAATGAGATTTGGCCGCAATTAAAAAGTGGCAGCCATCATACTCTCCATGGACGGCATCTACGCAAGGATGGTAGTCAATTTCCTGTTGAGGTCAATATAACCTGCATCACAGATAAGAATGATACGCTTATTCTTGCCCTGGCACGTGATACTACGGAGTTAGAACAACTTAAATCGCATCTGCATACACTTGCAATGACAGATGAATTAACCAATATCTATAATCGTCGGGCATTCATGGAGTGTTCAGACCAAGAGTTCTCTCGTTGTGCACGAGTTGGAAGTATTTTATCGACCTTATTAATCGATTTGGATTATTTCAAATCCGTCAATGATACTTATGGTCATCAGGCTGGTGATTTGGTTCTGCAGAAATTTTCCAGGTTGGTAAAATCCGTCCTCAGAAACGGGGATTTATTTGGTCGAGTGGGTGGTGAAGAGTTCAGCGTCTTACTCCCCAACACAAACGAGGATGCGGCACTTATTCTTGCAGAGCGAATACTCGAAAAGATCGAAAACACGCCCATTAAGGTCAAAGACAATAGCATCAATATTACCGTTAGCATCGGCGTTGCCACCTTAACGAATACTATGACGATCAACGATCTATTTCATAATGCTGATACTGCTCTCTATCAAGCTAAAAAGACCGGAAGAAATAAGTTTGTCGCCTATAGACAGAATTACTCTGCAAACCATGAATAACAGATGTCAGTCCAACTTGTATTTCACCCCCAGGCACTGCTTATCTACGGCAGCCTCATATCAAAAGACCCCTTATAGATACCAGCCTTTCCCAGTTCCAGGTTCAGCAGAGGTAGACGCCGAATATGTGAATTCTCACCAAAACCTACTAACGGATATTTACTATCCATAGCGTAGCCCACGACCAGATCACGCATATCACATTCCAGCATTAGCCTGGCGCTGGAGTCCTCCTTTATTGTATCAACCTCTAGCACAAATTCATTTTCCCCATTTTTAATTGACTCCCTAAGTTCACCCTGCAGCCGAGAACGATTATATTCAACCTGTCGTAAGGGCATTCCATTCAGAAAGAGTGAGCCGGTAAAGGAATAAGGTGAAAACGTGGTATCAAGCTCGCATTGCGCCAATGATACCTGTTTCGCACTCTCACCTAATGGCAGCTCTATCTCATAGTGATAAATTACCGTATCCATAACGTGTTCAGGTCGTTGACCTGCCAACTTCTTATTAAACAGGATATCAATACTTGAGGTTCTCAGATTTGCTTGTAAAGCAGCTTCCAGCTCTTTACTCTCCAGGCCCATACGGGCCTTGTTCAATTGACCTCTGACAATCACCACCTGTGACAGCATCAGTCTGGCTATTTTTTTCAGCACCGGTTTGTCGACATACTTCTCTATGGGTGGTGAGGGAATGAATTCAACCTCGATATGATTAACACCCGCCTTCATCCATCCATTCAGATGGGCCACATTGGGATAGCCTGTGGGACCACTAATGTAAAATCCATCTTGAGCCATAACACCGTAACCATCGGCATTGGCTAAAGGGATGACAATGCCATTGACCTTAACTCGCGTGCTATAAAGGCTGGCATCGGTATAGACTTCATAAAGATTCGGGCCCGCTAGAGAGGGAAGTTGCCGCGGCTCCCATGCATTAGCAAACCCACTTATCAGCAGCGCGCCTGCTATTATTGTAGCCAGTCTTTGTTTCATCATCCATTCCTCATACCTTCCAATTTACAAATGCAACCTAGGTGCAGAATTGATATATCAGTACCTTTAGGCCCTTTCCATCCATTGCCTCTTTAAATACGTCTGGTGTTGGAATCGATTCCAGAAAGCTGCTCTTCGGTAGCTCTTCCGCCATCATGTCGTGGATAAAGTCCTCTGTCAGCCCCGGCGAATTAAGACATAACATCAATTTCGCATTATCATTCATAAACTCAGGTAGACGGTTCAGGATCTTTCTGTAGTCCTTACGAATATCAACACTTCCTTTTTGAAACGATGGTGGATCACAAATCAATAAATCATACGGCCCATGTTTCCGTATCCGCCCAAAGGATTTAAGGATGTTCATATTTTCAAAATTGGCACTTCGTATATCCACAGAATTAAGGCGATGATTGTCTCGTCCCTTTTTTAAAACCGATTTGTTATTATCAAAGTTCACCACATACGTTGCTCCACCAGCCAACGCTGCCACCGAGAAGGCACAGGTATAAGAAAAGAGATTCAGTACCCGCTTATTTTCAGTATTACGCCGCACCCAACTTCGACCATTTGCCATATCCAAGAACAGGCCGGTATTTTGCGATTTTCCCAGTTGAACATGATATTTCAGGCCGTTCTCTGAGACGATGGTTTCCATGATCTCTTCACCCAAAAGAACCTCCATGGGCGCG
>Ga0224506_10002775_pt1 | contig 11820 bp, 10 predicted proteins | sample SF_Jan12_sed_USG_2_FD_169108 | JGI IMG/M metagenome (GOLD analysis project Ga0224506, IMG submission 169108) | Sediment microbial communities from San Francisco Bay, California, United States - SF_Jan12_sed_USGS_8_1 | ecosystem: Environmental > Aquatic > Marine > Sediment | place: USA...
AGGATTGGTGTGCAGAAGCAGGAAGCTGATTAACTTTTTAGTTGAAACGGATCTGCCCGTTATAATCACAGGCAGGATAAGCCTGAAAGGACTTAATAAGGTGACCCTCGTTGGTCACCTTTTTTTTTCTAAATATTTAATCTGGTATAATACCTGAACTAAGTTGTGCAATATTAAGAACACTTGTTAGTTTCTGATTGTAATTGAATATGGATAAAACGCTGGGTTTGAGCATTTGTGGATAGAAATCCGGTAATTCACTGGCATCATCATCATTAACCATAATTTTTTCAGGAGCGGATGAAAGTATAAATGCAACATGTTGCAGTGGTGCATAGTCTTTTTTCTGATAGGCAACAACCATAATATGCTGATTACTTGTTGCCGCGGGTTTTTCAAATAGCAGATTCATATCAATGACCGGAATAATTGAATTCTGCCAAAAAAGAACATGAGTACTGTATTCAGGAGTAAGAGGGACATATTGTAATACCGGTGATTCGATATATTCTACGGCCTGATGTTCACCAATAGAAAATTGAATATCATCTGCTACGCTTAATAGCCAGGCTGGTGTTGTTTCAGGCATTTTCAATGTCCTCATGATGCTCCGTTTCCAGAGCGTTAATATAGTTGTACATTGATTCTGCAGTTGAAAGTAATAGCAGTTTATCTTCTTTGCTTGATAACGCCATTATGGGACTGTCCGGATTATGCATTAATGCCGGTATATTTGTACTGAGTGATTTATCTTCAAGTTGGTACTGATTTACAGCATCACACATAACGGCAAAGGATTTGTTTTCTTGTGAGTGTTTAATCCCGATACAAAATCGATTCCCCGTCGTTGTATGCGCTTGCAGGGCCAGATCATGATTAAAAGTATAGACTGGCAACTCTGCTAAATTATATGTAAGTGTGCCGGAGGATTTTTCAGTCGTTTTAACGGAATCTATCTGATCTAAACTTTCAATTGTAAGAATATTATTTTGTGGAAAGCATAATGCAATATTATCAAATTCAAGCAGGGTAAGTTTATCAAATTCAAAGTTTATACTGTTATCCATGTAGCGCCTCACCAATTTTTACAACCAAATCATCTTCAGAGAAAGGTTTTGTTATATAGGAATTGACTCCCGCTCTTTGCGCCTGTTCCTGATGCTTAGCCATGGTACGAGAGGTTATCATCATAATCGGCATATTGTTGTTGTCCGGATTTGCTCTTACATGGGTTGCTAATTCGAGTCCTGTCATGCGAGGCATTTCCAGATCGGTAAGAATAAGATTGGGGGTGGTCTTTTGCATAATCTCAAGTGCATCAATACCATCACGGGCAAGGATAGCTTCATGTCCCGCATCCTGTACTAATTGTGCGAGTGATTTTCGTACACTTAATGAATCATCAACAATTAATACTTTTGCTAAATTTGATTTCTCGTTTGGTGTGTTAAGTCTATGGATAACTTGCTGATTTCCTTGTTTACGTGCGTTAAGCAGTTCAACAACATCAAGTACAGGTACAACGCCACCATTACCTAATAAAGCAACACCCGCTATGCCGGTAACCTTTTTGACATATTTTCCGAGGTTTTTTACAACCAGATCATAGTTGGACACAACATGTTCAATCATGACAGCGTAAATTTCAGAACCAAAGTTAACCAGTAATACAATATTTTTTTCTATATTAGTTTTATCTTCTGGTAATGGGATACCAAGTAACTGTGCCAGAGATATGGCTGGATATAAATCTTTACCCAGCTGGAAAGTAAGATCACTTCCCATTGTGCTAAATGTTCCTGTACCCGGAGGTAGAATTTGTTCCAGCATGGATGTTGGAATTGCAAACTGTAAATCATTTGTTTCTACCAGAATGGAGTGACTGGTTAATAATGTTATAGGAAGGCGTAAATTAAAGTTTGTACCACTAGGTTGGTTATCCTTAATGTCAATAGAACCCTTTAGATTTAATATACTGGTATGTACGACATCCATACCCACACCGCGTCCTGATATCTGAGTAGCCTTTTCGCGGGTAGAAAAACCTGAGTGTAGAATAATGCGGGCAAGTTTTTCGTTATCGATATCTTCCTGTGGATTAATCAGACCTCTGTCCAGTGCAATATGTTGTATTTGTGCATAATCCAGTCCTACACCATCATCACTACAGTTTACCCTGATACTATTTCCTTCCTGATAAAAATGCAGACTAATTTTTCCTGCTGCAGATTTACCCATACCAGCTCTTAATTCCGGTTTCTCGATTCCATGGTCAATCGCATTGCGAAGTAAGTGCATAAGTGGATCAGCAAGTTGGTTAAGTACATTACCATCCATTAATAACTGATCGCCTTTTATCTCCAGTTCAGCTTGTTTACCGGTTGCACGACAGGCTTGCCGGACTGTACGCTGTAGTCGTGCTGCTATCGTACTTACTGGCACCATTCGCGTCGTCATAATAAGGTTTTGTAGAGAACGATTCAGGCGTTGTTGTTGTAAGAACAGTCCATCCAGCTCCATAATATGTGTTGTGACTTCACGGCTGGATTCACGGGTATCAGATACCGCTTCAATAAAGCTGTGAGTAGCGCCATAAAATTCATCATATTGATCCATTTCCAGTGAATCAAAATCTTCATTTCCTTTTAGAGCACTTCTTTGTTGTTGAGATGCCATGGCACGAATACTTACCATGTTTTCAAGTTCAAATCGGCGGGCTTGCAGAGTTTTTTCCTGCTTGCGCATATCTTCACCACGTTCACTCATGCGCTTTAGTTGTTCCTGAATTTGACCAATTGCAATTGATGTTTCACCGATTAAATTAAATACCTGATCAATAGTTTCACTTGGTACGCGTAGATATTCTGTTTGTGAAGGAACGACTGTTGCCGGTTTATGTTCATCATTAAGTTCAGGATCTGTATTACTATTATCGATAGTAGCATCCAGGCTTGCATCAATATTGGTGATGGCGGCAGGTTCCCGCAAAGCAAGATCAGTTTCACGAGACAGATGACCTTTATCAACACGATTAGCCCAGTTAAGCACATCCTGCAATATTCGCTGACTATCTTTCGGAGTGGGAGATATGCCTTGTAATGACTCTATCATGACTTCAATGGTGTCAGCGGCTTCCTGCATTGTATAACTAAGCGGCTCCGGAGGCATAAGTGATTGGTTTGCAAGATATTCAAATATATCTTCCATATGATGAGCAAGATTGGCAACACCTTTACAACCAATAAGATTAGCTGAGCCTTTTAATGTATGTGAAATCCGTTGAGCAGCCTGTGTATTTTCTTTTACATCAGTGCCATCAGTAATATTGGAAATATACATCGTTAACTCTTCTGCATATCCGGGTGATTCAGCAAGAAAAGCATCTAGTAATTGCTGACTGGTATCCTTATCAATGTCGAGTAATACATCATCAGCATGGGCTTCAATGCTACGGGCTTCAACTTCATAGTCACCGGTTAATTCCAGTTCTTTAGTCAGACCATTTATTAAACCACGTATTTCAGTATATTTCAGAGGTTCTGGCCAGGCAGTATCTTCGAGATAATCAACTACAGCAATACATAAATCATCATCAGCTGGTGCTTGTAAATGATTTATAATTACCTGAGGCCAGCCTTGCAGCAGGGGTTGAACTTTTAAGAGAGGTTCACCAGTAAGTTCGTGGGTAAGATTAATATTTTTTAAAACAAATTCGCAAATCAGTACTAATCCGGTTAAACCCAGTTCATCGCTTGTTTTATATATACGACAAATAATATCTGAATAAGTCGTTGCTGCAGTTTCAGCAATGGCTTTATCAGGATTTATAACTTGTTGAGATAAACCTGATATATCATTCTGTAAATCTGATAGCTCATTACATAAGACTGCCATAATGCCTTCCGGGCTCTCCAAATCGATATCATCAGCAGCAAACATCTCATCAAATTCATCGATATCAATATCCAGTGATTCATCAATATTGTTATCGATAGAAATTTCTTCTTCAACGGGAAACGAGGTTTCAGTTTTAGTTTCTATTTCAGTTGAAGCCTCAGGATATTGAAGAACCGGAGCGATAGCATTGTCTTTAGTTTCTCCGGGCACACTGAAAATATTCAGTGTTGCAGCAATCGCCCCATTATTGTTTATATCATAATCAATATCTGTTTCCTGATGAAAAGAATCGGCAGCATCCTTTGCCGTCTCAGATTCTTGTGACAAAGTGGTTTCATTATTATCAGGAATATTGTGAGGAGTTAAGTTTTCCGTGGCTTCATAGTCAGGATCTGTATTCTGTGTAAAAGAAATATTTGAATCTTCACTGATCACAGACTCTTCTGTCGAGATACTTTCATTATTATCCGAAATATTATAAGAAATTAAGCTTTCAGAATCATCATTATGACTATATTCTTCCTGTTGTAGTATATCAGTAGTATCGTTTGTGGCTTCATCTTCATGCTGTGTGGTAAATTCGCCAATGTTATTACTACTGATTATTTCATCATGAATCTGATTATTTTCTGATGTGTTTGTGGTAACAATGTTGCTGTTAGGTTCTTCTGAATCAATATATGTTTCATCAGGAATATTGTCTGCACTATTATCCGGAATATCTGTGTTTTTTAATAAATCGATATCAGCGAATAAAATATCACGAATGCTGTAAAATTTTTCAGTAAGATCACCTGTGAGTCGTTCTATACTTTCATGCGACTGATTATCAGAAAGATAAAAATCAATGTTTTTTAACCATGTTAACAGATACTCTTTGATAATCAGTGCTTCATGTTTATTAGACAGAGGAAAGTCAGAGAATTGTTTACCTAACTGTACACAGACAGCACTGAGCCCTTTTAAATTTGAAATATCAGCAATCATGCCAATACTTTCTAATTGAGAAAGAACTTCTTTAGATGCATTACTATATTTTTCTATGTCATCGATATCACTTAAATGAGTTAATGTCTCAGAAATTATTTTATCCGCATTTAATACAATATCTTTGATGATAGTTGTGTCAATCATCTGTGTTTTATCCATTAGCTGATTTCCAAATAAGCCATATTGAAAGTAAATTTTATAAAGACATTAACTAATGAATCATGCAGGTAGTTTGAATACCTGTACCGATTCTACTAATCGTTTCGAAAAGTCCACCAGATTATTTGTATGTTCTGATTGATCCTTTAATGCTTTGGAAGTTTCATTAGTACTTTCTACAATCTCTGTGGCCTGTTTGTGTACTAATTGACTAACTTCAGCCTGTTTTAAAGAACGTGAAGCGATTTTTTCTACGGCAGTAGCCAACCTGTGAGTTGTTTTCTGTGTGGCTACCATTTGTTCACCTGAACGTTTAGCAAGCTCAGTTCCATCAACCACCTGGGATATTGTTTTATTCATGGTTGCCATCGTTTCAGCTGTTTCAGTCTGTATATTACTGACCAATGCCTGAATTTCAGCTGTTGATTGACGGGAACTTTCTGCGAGCCGTTGTACTTCGTCAGCAACAACCGCGAAACCCCGGCCGGCATCACCTGCAGCAGCAGCCTGCATACTGGCGTTAAGTGCGAGTACATGTGTACGTTCTGCAATGTTGTTAATGATTTCAACTACACCGGTAATTTCTTGTGAACGCTCACCGAGTCTTTTAATACGTTTTTCCGTTTCAGATATAGTTTCACGGATATCATTCATGCCTTCTGTGGTGTTGGTTACAGACTTTAATGCCTCTGAAGTTGAGATAGAGGCATTCGTTGCAATTTCATTACAGGTTTGAGCAAGCTTGGAAATTTCACTCATGGTTGCTGTGGCTTCTTCCAGTTTTTCCAGTGTGATTTGTACAATTTCCCGTTCCTTGGTTGCAACACCGGATACATGGGTACCCTGCATATTAACTTCAGACGCAACATTCTCTACTTCCTCTGCAACACTCCGGATATTTTTAAGTACCCGGGCCGTTTCTGACGCCATCATATTCATCGCATCCGCTACCGGGCCTGTTACATCCTCTGCAACGTTTACTTTCGAAGTCAGATCACGATTACTTAAGTCTGATACACCTTCAAGCAGTCTGATAATAGAGTCATTAAGCTTTTCATTTTCTTTTTCCGCAAGCTCTGTATAGGCCTGGCGTTCATCGAGGATGTTATCAAACGATTGAGCAAGTTCACCAAGCTCATCTTTAGTTTTAAGACCAAGGCGTACATCCGAGCTACCACCGGCTACTTCACCGATTATTTCCTGGAAACGCTGAAATGCTTGTCGGATAGTTCGGACAACGAAAATAAGCAGAGTTGTTACAATGATTGATGTGACAAATAAGGCGATTACGAAAACAGCCTCAGCAAAAGCACGATCTGCAACCACTTCATCGTGATGGCGAGCCGCTGTTTCTACTGTTATTTTTTCAAGTAATGCAAGCTCTGGTTCCAGTTTCTTAATGATCTCACGATAGTTAATAATGGATTCACGGTATTCTTGTGAACTTTTAGTTAGTAAGGAAAAACCTTTTTGGTATATGTTCATACTTTCAGAAATTTCATTTTTAAGTGAGACTGAAATATTTGATGCGGCTAAAAGCCTGTTGAATTTTTTTTGTTCATCTGACATTCTGGAAATATAAACAGGATCTTCACGTGTAATATAATCTTTTTCGAAACGGCGCATTGAGAGTAAAGAGGCTGTCAGAGCAGGTTCTTGTTCCTTTAAAAGCAAGTTTTCAACATCATGCGCTTCAGCGATTAATTCTCCTAAAAATCCTGACTTTTCATTCAGTCCAATTTCTTTTGCATGATCGATTACCTCATGGAATTTATCCTGATATTCCTGGATGAGTATCTTTGACTTGTTGATGATCTTCGTTTCTTCTTCAGACAAAGCAATCTGTAACATTCTTTCAAGTGTACTGTTTACCTCAACAATATATTCTTCATGTTGGGTAACATGTTCAAGCTTTTTATCGAGAAGAAAATCCGAATCGGAGCGTTCAGCACGTTGCATTAGCTCTTCAACTTTGAGTGTTAGCAGACTAAATTCAGTTGATTGCTCTTCATTCGCGAAAGCCTGTTCATTGGTTACCCGCAAATAATAGAACATTGAAGCAATGACTAAGAAACCAATAATAAGTACACCCAATACCAATTGCAGCTTGCTTTGGATTTTTAGATTGTTTAACCAATTCATTTTCTTACTCCATATTTACTTTGTCAAAAAATATTGATGATGTGTTTTTATTATTGAACATGTTCACTCAATGATGAATAGAATCCATGGTCAATATCCAGCCAGATACCATCTTCCTGATAACAGCCTTTTGTATATGTTCGTAATGTTTCTGGAATAGGCGGCATGTTCTGGAGACGATTATCTTGTGATATTGAAATACGCTTAGGTAATTCGCTGATCATTAGTGCAACAGCATCATCACCACGTCCAAGAATGAGAATATTACGGTTATCATTATCACCAATACTTATTCCAAACAGTTCATGTAAATCAAATATCGGAATTATATTTCCACGTAAATTACCCATACCATATAAAACACTGTTTGTATTTGGCAAATGACAGTAGTCAAGTTCGTTTGTGACTTCACTAATGGTTTGCTGTGGTATTAACATGCCGATATCACTGATTCGAAATGCATGATATGAAACTGATTTATTAGTAATTTCTGAACGATCGTCTGCAGGTGATACAGCTTTACCCGCACCAACAAAAGGCTGATTTAAGGCCTCACTAGGTAACATAAGTTTCATGTTATTTCTCTTACACTAGTACTGATTTATTACAGATATAATTTCTTCATCTTGAAAAGGTTTGCTTATCAAACCTCTCGCACCTTGTTTTTCTGCCCATAATTTGTCTGCTCGACTTTTTTTCGTGCTGACGAATACAATGGGAATATCTTTTGTTTCCGGATTAGCCAGGATTTCACGACAAGCGCCATAACCATCGATATCATCCATTACAATATCCATTAGCACTAAGTCAGGTTTATCGGATTTGCTGCGATCAATCGCTTCTTGTCCCGAAGTAGCAACAGTGACTTTGCATCCAGCGTTACTGACAACATTTTTTAAGTTTTCTAAATGTGCAGGTGAATCGTCTACAACTAATACATTTTTTGCCGCCATGATTTAATACCTCTTTAAATTATTTTATTCACTATTTACATTTGTTTTGTATAGTCAATATTTATTAAATAAATTTGTCTATAGCGTTTTTCAGATCTTCATCTACAGGTGGTTTGGTTATATATGCACTGCAACCGGACATGGAACCACGAACTTTATCAAATGGTGATTTTTTGCTGGTTAACATAATGACAGGTGTACTGGGTCTAACTTTTTTTATCCATTTACAAATTTTATAACCATCAACACCAGGCATAACTACATCAAGAAAGATGATGTCGAAGCCGAATGTTATGATTTTTTCCATGGCTTCTTTTCCTGATTCGGCAAAATCCATATTCATAGCATATTTGACTTGTAAATCAGGTAGCTTTTCTTCCATGTATTTTCTGACGGCCAAACTATCATCAACAACCAGTACTCTCTTTTTTATCTGGTTAATGTCACCTAAAAGATCCGGAGAATGCTTTTCAAGTTGTATGACGGACTTTAAAATATTTACAACGCTTTGCAGATGTATTGGATGAGAGATGGCGAGCTCATTGTATGGTAATGTTTTTTTTGCTGTTACCATAATAGAAGTTATAGATGGATTGTTAACGATTAGCTCTTGCCATAACTTTATGCTTTCTTCGTTATCCGCGTTAATGAAAAGTAAGTTTGCTTCTGCATATAAGTTGTTTTCAATGGCAGTAAACTTGTTGCGTAATGATGGTGTCAGGTTAAGGATGCTTCTAATAGTATCCATGTCTTTATCGTTAATCCCCAGGTTTGATATTTTGGTAATCTTATTCATCAAACCTTCATCATTAAACGTTGTTTTAAGTGGTGCTGTTGCCATGATTTAATTTACTCTGTAAATATTATCTTGTATGTATGCTTGATTATGTTAGACCATTTATAATCTAGTTTTCTTTAAACGTTGTTAACAATTGTTAACGTTTATGTGTGTTGCTACTACTGGTAACCATGTTTGCTATAGTTATATATTCTATAGGTAAATTTCATTTTATAACTTAGTTTTATAACAATAAAATCAATTTTAGTTGAGATAACTATAAGTTATAAAAACTTAACGTCACAAGTAATTAAAACTTTAGCTTTTTATAAAAAAATAATTTAAAAAGTTTGATTTAGTTATCATTATGTATTTATATGTAATGAATGGAATTAATAAAAGAGGATGATGTGAACGATCATGAAATACAATTAATAAATATGCGCGATCAGTTAAGTATGAATAAGTCTCTATTGAAGCGTATGCATAAAGTCTATGAAGCAGAACGAAAAGAATGGGAACAGTTGTTGCATGATGATTTTGGACAATCACTGGCAGCAATTAAAAGTTTTGCTACTTTAATAAAGGATACTTCGGGACAAGATTCTGATGTGTATGATTTGGCTGGAATTATTCAGGCTACTACAAGTGAACTATATATTAGTGTCTATGACTTAATGCGAAGTTTACGTTCGGGTTTTATTAATGAGTTGGATTTGCAATCGAGTATACAGGTCTGTATTAATAATTCCCGCTTATCGCAAAAGAGTATTCAAACAGAGTTATATGCTGATGGCGAACTGGAGTCGCTGGGTAAATTTCTTAATGTGATCGTGTTACGTATCATTCAGGAAAATTTAATTGGAATTGTTCGTTCATTTGAACCGAATAAAATTATTATTAAGGTTAGTCGTACTCAATCAGACTTATCGAATGGAATTCAAATTAATGAAGATAAAAAACAAATGGCCCGTGAAGTACTTAATATTAATATGCTGAGTGCCGGAAGACATACAATAGAATGTAACCAACCTATACAGAAGTTTTCTCGCATTTACAATTATGTAGATGCTTTAGGTGGTGAGTATGATATAAAAGTTGAAGGATCTCATATTGAGATACAAGTTAAACTGGATATGGATGATCTTATAATGGAAGATAACGAATGAGTGTAGATGCACATATATTGCTAGCCGATGACCATCCTGTTGTACGTGCGGGTTACCGATATTTACTAGAGAAAAAAGGTTATACAGTCTATGAGGTTGATTCAGCAGAACTGGCATATCAATTTTATCAACAAAACATACCAGATATTGTAATTATGGATATTTCGATGCCGGGTATGGGCGGTTTGGAAGGCTTGCGTCGGTTATTAGCTCGTGATCCGAATGCTAAAGTTTTAATCTTAAGTATGTATGATGATCATGCTTATATACAGAGAACTCGTGAATTAGGCGCAAAAGGATATCTTACAAAAGACACAGCAGCAGAAGAATTAGTTAATGCGGTGGGGAAAATATTAACAGGGAAAAACTATTGTTCTATAGACTTATCAACATCTAATGCTAACCCTAAAACTAATAATATAAATAAACGGGCAACCGATGAACTGTCTCCTCGTCAGTTTGAAATATTTTGTTTATTAGCTGAAGGATATTCAGTTGTGAATATTGCCCGTAATTTAAATCTTAGTCCTAAAACAGTAAATAATCATCGTAGTGATATTATGGATAAACTTCATTTGAAAAGTAGCGTTGAACTAAGTCGATTTGCTATACGACATGGTGTTATTGAAGCTTAATATCTATTATTTAACTACGTGTTTATTTACTCTCATAATGGGTAAAAGTCCCATATCGATTTTTCATCTTAATACCTAATCTATATTACATCAGTTCTTAATACACTGAAAAATCTGTTATTAAACTAACAGAGTATTTAAAATATAAAATATGGAGAAATTAAACATGTCAATTAATAAAATTCTGTTAGTCGATGATACTCCGGTGCATCTGGATGCGCTTAAAGCTGCAGTGGCGGATATTGGAGCAAAAGTTACAGCTGTTACAACAGGTGAAGAAGCGGTTAGCAAAGCTAAAAGTGAAAAACCTGATATTATTCTTATGGATATTGTGATGGATGGTCTGGACGGTTATGGCGCTTGTCGTGAAATTGTTCAAGATGAAGAAACTAAAGATATTCCTGTTATTTTTGTATCTACTAAAAATCAGCGAGCAGATCGTATGTGGGCAGAAAAACAAGGTGCACGTAATATGATTACTAAACCTTTTACAAAAGAACAAATTGTGGAAGAAATTAATAAGTACAAATGACTTAAGCTTGGTTTATCTATGTAATTAAGAGTGTGAGATAAAAGACATACTCTTAATTATTAACCTTGCCATGCCTGTCTACGACACAGCCGGTTAATATTGCAGTATTGGCAAGTATTTTCATCACCCCACGCTGTGAGTACTTTACCATCATTCATTTCGTTTATTATTGTTGCGAGCCGCTCACTAACTTGATGACTAATGGTATCGAGTTCATCGTCAGCAAGTTGCGCACCGAATTTAACATTATTACTGAGCGTTAAATAACTTACACGACTGACTGGTTGCTTAAGTTCAGCTTCTGCTAACAGAGCATAAAAAGGAAGTTGCACTGCTTCACCCTGAACAACCTCTGTTAAGGTTGCTGATTTTCCGGTTTTATAATCTATAATACTGATACCGGTTTCATTTGAGTCTAATCGATCCAGTCTACCGCCAAGTTCAATATCTTTTTGCCATGCGATTTTACTTTTTAATTCGGCATCTTTAAATTTCCATTCGCTGGCATTTTCGATTTGCCAGTTTATATATTCAGGAATAAGTTTTAACCATTGTTCTAACCAAC
>Ga0224506_10002776_pt1 | contig 11819 bp, 9 predicted proteins | sample SF_Jan12_sed_USG_2_FD_169108 | JGI IMG/M metagenome (GOLD analysis project Ga0224506, IMG submission 169108) | Sediment microbial communities from San Francisco Bay, California, United States - SF_Jan12_sed_USGS_8_1 | ecosystem: Environmental > Aquatic > Marine > Sediment | place: USA...
AGAACATGATGTTAAGCCAGCAGTGAATAAAGTGGCAAGAAATACGATAGTAAATAATTTAGTTTTCATAATGATATAGTTTAGTTAGTTGGTTAAATATTAAAATCCGTCTTCAACACCTTGTGCACCTTTTTCTTTTTTCACTTCTTCAAGTGATTGAGGAGCGATGTTTTCTTCAGAACATGATGTTAAGCCAGCAGTGAATAAAGTGGCAAGAAATACGATAGTAAATAATTTAGTTTTCATAATGATATAGTTTAGTTAGTTGGTTAAATATTAAAATCCGTCTTCAACACCTTGTGCACCTTTTTCTTTTTTCACTTCTTCAAGCGATTGAGGAGCAATGTTTTCTTCAGAGCATGATGTTAAGCCAGCAGTGAATAAAGTGGCAAGAAATACGATAGCAAATAATTTAGTTTTCATAATGATATAGTTTAGTTTAATAATTGTTGATATTACTTTAGGATAAGGCTAATTAAATAGCGATCCTTTACTTATATTGTTGACCAAAACTCATGGAAACTTACATGGAACAATAATGAATTATTACTTTAATATTACATGTGTTATAAACTAATTATTAAATGGTTATGAAAAATATATTTAGCATAAATCATTTAATTTTTTACTTCTATATTACATTTTTCATTCCATTATCGGTGTTTGGACAAGAAGATATCAACTTGAAATCAGACAGGATGATAGAAGAATATGAACAATTCAGATCCAATCGATTAGTTGATGTTTCAAAAGCATTAGAACATGCGTATAATTCATATCAATTATCCATTGAAATCAGAGATAGTAGTTTTATTAATAAAAGTGCAAGAGCGATTGGCTGGCTATTAAATTCGAAAGGAGAGTACGATTCAGCTTTCTACTATTTAGAAAAAAGCATATCAATAGCTACAGCATTAAACGACCAAAATCAGTTAAAATTTGTGTTAAATGATGCAGGGTTAAATCGTTTAAATTTAAGTAAATACGATGAAGCTCTATTCTTTTTTAATGCTTCCTTAAAAGTTAGAGACGAACTCAATGACTTTCCTAGCAAATCATTAGCCTATAACAATATTGGTCTTGTATACTACAACCTGGAAGATTTTGTAGAAGCCATAGGTTTTTTTGAAAAGGGGCTTTCAATTGCAGAAGAATTTCAAAACATTTCTTCCCAATCTATGAATCTGGTAAATATTGGGTTGTCGTATCACTTATTGAAAGATTATGACAAGGCGTTATATTATTTTGAAAAAACCATAGACAAATGTGAAGAAGATTGCCCTGTAGATGTACGTATTCAGGCCATAGGAGGGATGGGGCTTATCCACCTCTATCAAGGAAGATATGAAGATGCTTATGAGGAATTAGAAAGTGTTATCAGTTTATCCCTTGACAATGACGTATTCCGATTTTTACCTTCTAATTATCACTATTTAGCACTAATAGATTTTAATAGAAAAGAGTATGATAAATCACTTTCACACCTTGAAATATCAAACGATTACGCCTCCAGACTACAAGATGTAGAATGGAGAAAAAATAATTTCGCGCTGTATTCAAGGATATATGCTGAGCAAGAGAATTATAAAGTTGCTTATGAGTACCAGATAAAGTTAGCAGAAGCTAAGGATAGCCTGTTAAATGCCGATATGATAAAGAATATCAGCGATATTCATGTTAACATACAACAGGACAAAGATGCCAATATTATTTTAGGGAAAGATTTAGAAATTACTGAGCGTGAACAACAAATTTATTTGTTAGCCGCTACGGTACTGTTATCATTAATATTGATACTTTTTGTGTATAAAAACAATAGATTACGTAAACGCATAAATCACAAGCTTGACAATTTAGTGAAAGAGAGAACAAGAAACCTTAATAACACAAATGAGGCTTTAATTGATTCACGTACTGAATTAGATAATTTCATTTATAAAACCTCACATGATATTCAGGGGCCACTTAAATCATTACAAGGTATTTGTGATGTAGGTTTACTAGATGTAAAAGATAAGACAGGAATATTTTATTTGTCTAAACTAGGTGATACTGCCAAACAGCTAATAGAAGTCATAAGCCGTTTACAAAGGGTGAATAACATTAATAGCACATCGTTACACCATACCAAAATTGATTTTAATCCGCTTATAAAAGACGTTATTCGTAAAGAGAAGAAGCACTCCAAAGATTTCACCTCTATAAAGACCAAAATTACTGTTGAAGAAGGTTTAGAATTTTATTCTGATGAATATTTAATTGTAGTAATTTTTAACAACCTTATAAGCAATGCTTTTAAATTTATTGATATAGATAAACCCATTAGTACTGTTGATGTACATGTTTTCACTAATGGCAATGTATTGCGTATTGAAGTACTCGATAATGGAATAGGTATTAAGGTTGATGAAACCGATAAACTATTTCGAATGTTTTCCAGATTTACGGACCGTAACAGGACTGGAGGTATAGGTTTGTATTTAGTGAAGTCTGCCGTTGACAAACTATCAGGTAAAGTTTCTGTCACTAAATCTGAAGAAGGGCATACCGTTTTTGTTGCAGACTTACCATTTCAATCATAATTGGAATTTTACTTTTTATTAATTTCTATGTTTTACAGAAGTGATAGGATAAGGGTATTATCATAATTGCAAAAGGTAATGTTCTCATCTATTTAACATAATATAAATTATATAACAATCATAGCAAATTCCGTAATAGCTGCACAGTAGATATTTAACATAAATGCAGTTATTCGATACAGCGCAGCTGTTCAATAACGTCAGCATTTATGTTAAGGAATTTGCGGCTACTGCACCACCATGCTTTTTATATAATTCCTATTATGACTGCCCCCGACAAGTCGGGATTGCTTGGCTCTCGGCAACCAAGTAAATTGCTCACACAAACTGACCCTCCATAACGGAGAATTTTAGGAACTGTAAGTGCATCTATGTTCTTTGTTATATAATTAGTCGTTATTTTAAACCAGATTTGGCAGTAAACCTGTCTACCGAAAGGGAGGCAAAAAATTAAGCAAAACAAACACCTATCAGCTGCACGAGCCACCCCACACCCCGCTATTTTGTCAGGCCAACGCACAAATAAAGTGTTACTTTATTATATTAGTAATTAATTTTAAAGGGATAACGGAGTAACAATGAATATCTATCAAATGTATATGGCCAATGAATACAAATTTGGTTTCTATGTTCATCGTAATTCTTGGCATCCAAACAGGAAAGCTAAAGTTACTTGGATAGAATTTGTGATCGAAGGAAAACCTATTAAGGGCGATCCTCCATATTTTGGAGGATTTAAATACCCTCCAGGTCATCCAAAAGCAAGTAAAACAATGTCTATAAGATTAGTAAAACTTGAAGCTGATTGGCTCGATAATGGGGAATTGATTATCCGAACGGGTGGAAATTATGCATGGTCTTTAGTAAAATAATCACCATAAACATAGAACCGCACAGCCCGCTATTTTGCTCCATGACTAGGAATCGTATTCCTATTGAACATAATGTAAAACAACCACCTATGCAGCAAACCCTCTACCTAGCTCAGCTTGCTCATATAAGTGCTGAAAAACAATGTCTGTCTTTTCTGAGAACACCTTCCTGTCATAGCTATCTGGTAACGTCTCATTCAGTATCTTCTTTATTTCTTGGCGTACCATTTCTTGGGTGGCTTTGTCTTTATGCCATTCCTGAATGAGTATTTTGTTTTTTGCATCGAATAGTACCTTTAGTAAATCACTTGCCGCCAACTTCACACTCTTTTCTTCCTCCTTTGATAGTTTTTCTTTTTTAAGTAGATCAAACAACTCTTGTTCTTCTTCGGTCATTTCATTTTTAGCAGCCCGTTCCTGCTCTTCTGATAGATCTTCAGCTTGCTTCACCAACTCTTCATAGGCCTCTTCAATAGACAAACTACCAGAATTGTAATCTTCGATTACTTTTTCAAATCGCTCAAGAAATGAACCACGGGTTTTATTTTGTGCCAGCATTTGTTTGAGCTTTATTTCCATTAATTCCCGCAAATCAGCAAACTGGATGTTCTTATGTTGCTTCTCCGGGAATTCAGCTCTTAGTTGCTCAAAATTAAGTTTACTTAGGTCTATTTGTTTTCCTTGTTCCAAAAGGTATTTTACCTTGGGATCATTCGCCAAATCACCTTTACTCAATACACTTGAATCAAGTAAATCATCAATTCTTCTCTTTGCTCTTTCAATTGCCTCATCTTGATCTACATGCCTGTCAACTACTTTTTTGAGGTATTCAAAAACATCTCTAGATTTTTTAATAGCGGGATAATTGTAGATTTCTGGTTTGGCCGAATCGTAAAGTGCAGTGATTGTATTTACAAAAAGACCTAATTGTTTACGATAATCGTCTTTTGCAAGGATGATGTTAGCAAATTCCTGAAAGAGCTCAACTTCCTTAAAACCTCTCTCACCAAGGTTTAGTATCTCATCAATATCAGCCCCTAATTGTTTGAAGTAGCCTTTAGCCTCGTCAATTCCATTCCTCAATAAATCCAAAAGTTCATCAAACTCCTTTACTGGAAATTCATCAGAATCATCACCAGTTTTTCCTTTCGTTCCTTCTGCATAAGCGGCAAGCGCCTTTTTTAAATTTCTAAATACACCAAAATAATCAATAATCAACCCATTCTTTTTACCTTCAATAACCCGGTTAGCCCTTGCAATGGCTTGCATCAGCGTATGATTTTGGAGTGGTTTGTCAAGATACAATGTGGATACTGCTGGTGCATCAAAACCAGTGAGCCACATGGCGGTTACGAAAACTATTCGGTAGCTATTATTAGGGTCTTTGAAATAATCTTCAATATTTCTGCCGTCCTTATCGGGGTAATCCATCAATTTTCGATGTGGCGTAACATTAAGTCCTTCCTTTTCGAATGTCTCTTTTTCTTCCTTATCTGACCCCTCTTGACTAATTACTGCTGACATCCTGGTTTCTTCCATGAATTCAATCGCCCGCTTATAACGTTCCTTAATTTCAAGATTATTTTCTCTGATGATCTTTTTACGCAGTTCTTTAATCTCTTCTTTTTGAGCAGCCTGTACAAATTCAAACATCCTAACGGCTGTGAATTTATCAATACATACTACCATGGCTTTCATCGGCTTACGATTCTTTTCATCATCCACAACATCTAAACGGTACGGATAATGCTGAACAATGTGCTTGGCAATTTCCTGTAGCCGATCTTCCCTCCTTACCACTTGTAGCAAGGTCGAGTACTCCCGATCCAGTTTCTTTTTTTGTTCTTCGTTTAGGTGTTCATCTTCCAATATTTCCGCAGCATCCCCAACTAGGTCTTCGTTTACTTGCTCTACACGAGGCACACTCTTTTTGTAGTATAGAGGGACAGTTGCACCATCTTCGATACTTTGCGCAAAATTGTATTCGGATACATAGGAACCAAACCAATCTTTGGTCTGTTCATTTCTTAGTAATGGCGTACCTGTAAAAGCAATGTACTGTGCGTTCGGAATGGCAATTCTCATGTTTTCGGCCAAACCTTTATACTGTGTACGGTGTGCTTCATCCACAATCACAATCCAATCATCTCGATCTGTCAATTGGGGATAAGTCTTTCCTTTTTCAATACCAAATTTATAGATTAATGCAAATAAATGAGTTTGATTGCTTTGCAGGTCAACTTGCAACTCTGCCCTACTTTTCGGCCTGTATTTATTCTTTTTGGGGTCTTCTACAGTTGGTATGGCCTCAGTTTCTAAAAAGTTTCTAAAAATTTGATCGTCTAAATCTTTTCGGTCGGTAATGATTAAAAATGACCAATTACCTTCTACTTTACGATGTATTTTACGTGAAAAGAAAATCATTGAGTAGGATTTACCAGACCCTTGCGTATGCCAAAACACGCCCAATTTCCCTTCTTTTCCTGCCCTATTATTTAAGGACTCAATAGCATTGTTTACGCCTAGGAATTGATGGTTTTTGGCAATAATTTTTGTTTTGTTTTTGTGGTACAGCACAAAGTTTTCAAAATAGTCGAGTAAACTATCTTTTTTACATAAACCTTGCCCAAACAATTCCAAGCTTAACCTTTTATCTAATGTTTTGCTCTCAGCCTCTACCTCTAACCGGTTCATTTGGTTGTGTGTAATGGCGGTATCTTCCATTTTTACCCATGAAAAGAAATGATCCCAAGAAGCAGTAAATGCACCCAAGCGTGTTTGGATACCATTGGAGATGCAAACAAAGCAGTTGTACCAAAAAAGCTGTGGAATATCTCTTCGGTAATCTTTCAAATTCTTATCATAACCCACCTTAACCTTTTCAGTGGCATTTTTCAGTTCGATCATTACCAAGGGCAATCCATTAACATAGAGCAATAAATCGGGCCTGCGTGTAATGTTATCCGTTTGTAAGTATTCTATGCTCAGCTGAGAAACGACCAGAAATTCGTTATTGCTTGGCTCATCAACATCAATAACTTTTACATAATCGTTCTCTTCCCTTCCAGCTATATTTAAGTAGGTAACTGGCACTCCACCTTTAATTAACTCATAGACTTCTTTATTAGCTAGAACAGGTGTAAGCGTTGCACGACTTTTACATAACTCTTGTACTGCATGGGTGATACTTTCCTCAGGAAGATGACCATTAATTTCTGAAAGTTTAGTTTTTAAACGATCTTTTAAAACAACATCTTTCAAAGTGTCTCTTCCAACTAGTTTCTTTTCCCAGGCATTAATATGCTGATAACCGAGGACCAATTCAAAAAATTGGATATCTGCTTCTTCAATATGTGATTCGTTTAAAAAAGCCATTATATTAATTCAGTTTACATTCATCAATTAATCGATCAATTTTGTCTGATACTAAGTCAATTAACAATAGTACTTCTTCAGCTAGTGAGTTTAGTGTTTCTTCTCGGTTGGAGGGTAGTAAAAGACATAAATCCTCTTTATCCAATATGAATGAAAGAAATTTCCATCTCGCCCAAGATTGATTAGCATCTGTTTCATAACTCTTTAATTCCTCTAAATCAATAATTAGAGACCTCATCTTTTGCACGTCAATATTTGTACTATCTCGATGTATATTAATGCCCACATACGGATGATCTCCTTTGCGAATGCACTCAAATGCAAAAGCTACTTCAGGTCTCTGAGAATTTAATTTCCATGATTCTTTGAACGCTCTTAATTTTATCCATTTATAATCCCAAGTATTAGAAATTTCAACTGTCCAGCCAGTATTTAAGGGCTGCAATTTATCTCTCAATTTTGCTTCGAGTTCACTCCAAAAACTCTCAATTAACCTTTTGGTAACTTTGCCAGAATGCTCCGCCACCTTTAACATGGTTTTAAAATTTTTGGGTTGCGTAAAATATGTATAAACCTCTTCTTCGTATTCACTTTTCATAGGTTCTCAAGGGTTTTAATGTATTGAAATACTGTTTGCTGAACTCGTACAGATGCTATATGTTGCCAACTTTCGGCTAACCACGGTATAATATGCTGATGGTATCCGATTAGTAACAGCCTTTTATTTTGAGATAATTTTTGTGCGTCTGCTGGTTTAATTGATTTGCTTGAAGGAGGTGTGGCTCTTGGTGTTAAATACACCAACCATAAATCACTATCTGCCAGTTTAAGATCATGCCTTAGATAATTATAATAACGGTCTAATTGCTTGTCCTGATCTCCTGCGTAAATCTTATTTTCAATAACAATGGACTTCTTTACACCCTTTAGTTTAAATGTCATAATAATATCCAATCGACCTTCTAAAGTTGAGAGCTCTTCATGTATTTCGAATTGACTCAATTCTTCATAAGTAAAAGGGAGATGGAGGACCTCTGTTAGAAAGGTATTGAGGAATAAAGAATCTTGTTCGTGGCTCGCCTTTGGATTTAGCAAGTGGATTAAAAAAGGTGTGTGTAACTTGGTTTCGCGATGACGTACATTGAGTATATCAAAAATATTATAAAAAGGTGTTTCCTTTTTTAATAAAGCTTGCATACGGGTATCAAACACAACAAACCGCTCCTTAAAATCTTCAAACTCTTGTTGCTCACCTACAACACGTTGCTTCCAATACCTACTTTCTAACACGTTGTAATTGGTAAACAAACGTGTGAAATCTGCGATATCGTTAGCAGCGTTATTACCCATTATAATGTGCAACAGGCTCAGCAGCCATGCTTAGGTTTTCGGGTTCATTATATTTCAACTTCTCAACGCTTAACTTCCCACTAATTAAGCGGGGCAATAACAAGTCTCTGGTTTCTCGGAGAACTTTGTTTTTGTTTTTTAATACACCTATTTCATCATAAAAAGGTTTAATAAGATCTTCAAATTGGTTCAAAAGAATACCCTCTGGATAACTCAATTTTAAACTCATTATATCTTTAGAGTATACATGGGGTTGTGCAGAACCTTTTTGTAAATGAAAAACCTCCTTTTGTCTAACTCTAAGGGTTGAATAGAAGAAGTAAAGCAAATTGGTCATGCCAGAGTCAATGTATGAACAATCAGAAACCCAAACATCTTCATAATAAAGATTTACATAGCCAGAATTAGCACCAGATGCACTAACAGTTATTGTTGGTGATATTGTATTTGCTGTGTTATGATAGTATGCAGGTGTTAGTCCTCCAGCAACTACAGGAACACTGCCTTCTGTAATCGTTGATTGGGTTATATTTTTCCCTTTTTTAATCTCTATCAAATCTCCAACTTTTCCATCTCTCCACCCCTCAGGCAAAGCACCCTCGGTGCCATGTGGCACTTCCGTGCCGTCTTTATCTAAGAACTTGGCGTTTTGGTAGCCAGGGAAACGCATACGTACAAACCACTCTTTGTAGATTTCCTCGGCCATTTCTTCCAACAGTTTAATGCGTTGGTTGTTGTTCTCAATCAAATCGTCATAGGCAGAGAGTATCGAGGCGATTTTCTTTTGAGTGGTTAAATCTTTTGGCAGCTTAACCTTGATCTTCCCGAATGATGACTTGCTTACATTTTCTCTTCCCGAGGCAGTACCACTTGATAAGTTTTTAACTTGAGGTAGGTTGTATTTCAATAAGTAGAACACGAAAATTGGATCAAACTTATCCTGATACACTTTAACTGCATTAATTGCTTGATTTGTTAAGGAATCCTCCTTTGATAGACATATTTTCTTACCAATACTTCCAATTGTGACTACACACGGAGTGTCCTTGGGAATTAAAGATCTTTTGTACTTCTCGAATCCCTTATCAGATACAGTTTCTTCTGTAGCACCAATATACTTTTGACCTTCTACGATATCCGTTGGCATTATTAACGGATAGCTCCCGTTATAAAGTGACCGATCCGATGTTGGAGGAGTATTACCTGTAATTATTTCTCCAAGCTCAGATATTCTTAACTCGCAAATCACAGAACGATATTGTTTAAATTCTGAAGAATTGATTCCTCTAATTCACTGGTTCTAAAATTCAGTTCTTTCAATTTTGATATTGTCATTGTAATCTTTTCTTGAAAACCTCTTGGAGTAAGTCTATCCATTTCTAATTCCACTCCTACATATCTTCCGGCATTCATGGAATAATCTTGCTCTTCAACATACTCTGATCGATCAGCCATTTTGCAAAGTCCAATCACGTCTTGGTAAATAGCTTCAGGGAATCGCTTATGCAACCAGTGGATGTTTTCGTACCAGTAAGCGACTTGTTCAACCACTTTAGTAAAAGCTTCCAATTCTTCTTCTAGTACTTTGACGGCTCGACTTAATTCATTGGCAGACCAGACTTTATCGTTCTTGAGTTTGGCATTTTTGTCTGCCAGTCTCCAGAGTTCAGCTAATGAACCTACTTCCTTTTTCAATGCATCTAACTCATTTTTGTATTGTTCAGTTAATGCTTTTAGGCACTTGGCTGCCTCATGTTGTGCTGTATTTTCCAGAGCCGTTTCAGCCAGTGATTGCTCAAGTGACTTTTGATCTATGATTTCAGGTTTGCTTCGCTCCCATTGTGCCAGTTTGTTGTAGAAATCAGCTTCTTTCAGTACTTTCTGTTTGGCTGGCGTTCGCTTTTCATTTTTTGTTTCCTCGGCATAGGCTTTCAGCCCTTTGCTTAGCTTCTCTAATGCGTTTTCCAGATTAACTTTTGTAAGTACTACTTCTTGGTTGGCTTCATCAGCATCGATAATATATTTGTGAATGAGTTCCAGAAATCGATCTGTTTCCCCGCGGTACAAACGTACGATGGCAGCTAGATTTTGCTGATGCTCCTCTGTCCACTCTCTGTGGGCACGATCAATCTGATGGTAGACATTTCGTGCATCCAAAAACAAGATTTTGTCTTTTCGATCGGTAGTTACTTTTTGCTTATCAAAAAACCAAAGGGTGGCTGGAAGTGTTACGGTAAAGAACATATTAGGAGGCATACTTACCATACAATCTACTATGCCGCTGTCCACTATTTTTTTTCTTATTGCATACTCAGAGTTCCTTGCATCACTGGCCGAATTGGGCATCACAAATCCTGCCCGGCCTGTTGTATTAAGCGAAGTAGCAAAAAGCGATATCCACAGGTAATTGCCATCTGAAATCTTATCTTCTTTTTTGCCTTGGTTTTTGGGTAACCCATAATTATAAAATCGCTTGTCTTCTTTAACAGTAGATTCCTTCACCGATTTTACATTAAAAGGCGGATTGGCCATTACGTAATCAAACTTGCCAAAGCTATCATGCGGATCACTTTCGTAGGAGTTCGTTTCTATAATCTCGCCACGCAGGTTATTCACCATCAAATTCATCTTGGCCAGTCGAACGGTTTCTCCCATAAACTCCTGTCCACAAACGTAGATATCATTAAGGTCATGATTTTCATGCTCTAGAAAATGAGCCGATTGCACAAACATACCGCCCGATCCACAGGCAGGGTCAAAAATCTTTCCCTTGTAGGGCTCAATAACTTCTACAATAAAGCGCACCACCGAAGTTGGGGTAAAAAACTCCCCTCCTTTTTGTCCTTCGCTCATGGCAAACTTGCCCAAAAAGTATTCATATATTTTCCCAAATACATCTCCCGTAGCATCGGTTGGTATATCTGAGAAGGTTTTTAGTAACTGAGGTAAGATGTCATTCTTTTTCTTCTCAATATTAAAATAGGCCTCTGTTGGCAACACATCCTGAAATTTAGCATCTTGGTGTTTTTCAATGCCTTCCATCGCCTCGCGTAGCGCTTTGGCCATACTTTGTTCATCGGGTAAATCTAGCAGGTAATTAAAACGGGCATTATCTGGCAGATAGAAACCACACTTAGCAATAGCAATTTTTTGAATGGGTTGCTCCATCCTAGTGCCTTTTGCCTTTTGGTATTCACCCAAAATGTCAGACTCAAACTGGCTATACTTATTTTCCGCAAACTTTAGGAATATCAATCCCAATACCGGCACGGCATAATCGGAGGCCTTAATTCCACCATACGCCCTGAGCGAGTTGGCCGAATCCCATAACTTATCTTCTAATTCCTTGAGTTGTTCGTTTGTCATGTATCCTTTATCGGTACTTTTAATTATTTTACTTCCACACCTAATATTTCATCAAATCAATACAAATATCCAACCTAAATTGCCTCCAATTCTATTAATTATTTCATTCATTAACGAAAAAGTGGAAGATAGTAAAAGTTGGTGCATTTAACGCATGATTTGGGTTGTTATTTAAGAAATAAGCACTTCACGCTCCCTAGCCCATCATTCATTGGGGAAAGTGAATACTTCGTTGGGGGAAATGCATACTTCGTTGGGGGAAACGCATACTTCG
>Ga0224506_10002777_pt1 | contig 11819 bp, 14 predicted proteins | sample SF_Jan12_sed_USG_2_FD_169108 | JGI IMG/M metagenome (GOLD analysis project Ga0224506, IMG submission 169108) | Sediment microbial communities from San Francisco Bay, California, United States - SF_Jan12_sed_USGS_8_1 | ecosystem: Environmental > Aquatic > Marine > Sediment | place: USA...
TATGCTGTGCAGTTTGCAGACTTCAATATGTGGTCATCCATTGGTGGTTTCGTATTCGGTCTCAGTCAATTGCTGTTCCTCTATGTCGTGATCAAGTGTATTCGTGGTGGTGAGAAGGCGACTTCCCAGGTATGGGAAGGCGCCGAAGGTCTGGAGTGGACACTTCCATCTCCAGCGCCTTATCACACTTTCGAAACACCTCCTCAGGTGAAGTAGGGAAATGATATGCCCCGTCTCAGGACGGGGTGCTATCGAAAAGTAGTAGAGGTATTGCTGTATGAATGTGGAAAAGATTAAACAGGAAAAGAGCCTGACATGGACACTGATCATATTACTGATCGCCGTGTTTGGCTTCTACTTCGGATTCATACTGTATAGGTGGTAACGGATATGTCAGACGCAGAGCTCAAACAGGTCAATACCCGACTGATGCGTAAGCTGTTGATTGCAGCAGTAGCGATGTTCGGTTTTGGTTTTGCTTTGGTTCCACTGTATAACGTGATGTGTGATGTGCTGGGCCTGAATGGTCGTTTCCTTGCCATTGAGCAGGGGACCTATGATGCTAGTAAGGCACGCAGCATTATTACTACGGTGGATGAGACGCGTACGGTAACCGTTGAATTTCTTGCTAATACGGATAGAAATGCCCCCTGGGAATTTCGCTCCATGATTCGCTCGATGCGTTTGCACCCTGGAGAGATTAAAGAGGTGAACTACTTTGCCAAAAACCTTTCTGCGAGAGACATCGTTGCCCATGCGGTACCGAGTCTGACACCGGGAAGGGCGGTAAAATACTTCACTAAAATGGAGTGCTTTTGTTTTACCAAGCAGGCCTTCAAAGCCGGCGAAGAGAAGCTGATGCCTTTGCGTTTTTTCGTCGACCCTAATCTGCCTAAGGATGTGAAGACCATCACCCTTGCCTATACTTTTTTTGAGAGCAAGCAGCAGACAAAGAAAAATTCAGAACGGAGTGAGTTGGCAAGTGCTCAAACTGTTCTTACAGGAATTACTGCAAACAGTTTGCAGTAAGTACTTGCCACACTTTATATATTAAAGAGGTAGCTATGTCACAAACTAATGGTGGTTACTATCTGCCGGAACCTTCGAAGTGGCCCATTATTGGCTCGATAGGTTTATTTACCGCGCTATTCGGTCTTGCTACGGCATTACCCGGTGCCGGTGGTGGTGAAATGGGCAGCCTGACCGTAACCTATATCGGTTTGGCAATTATTGCTTTTATGATGTTCGGTTGGTTTGGCCAGGTGGTCGGTGAAAGTCAATCAGGGGCCTACAATGCTCAGGTGGATCGTTCGTTCCGCATGGGCATGATGTGGTTCATATTCTCCGAGGTTATGTTCTTTGCCGCGTTCTTTGGGGTGCTGTTTTATGCACGTCAATTTTCCGGTCCATGGTTGAGCGGTGAAGGCAATAATGCCATGACCAATGAGCTGCTATGGAAAGGCTTCGAATATGTATGGCCCAATAATGGCCCCGCCAATGTTGGTGGTGACTATCTGGTGATGCCAGCCTGGGGTATCCCCGCCATCAATACCTTGATCCTGTTGACCTCTGGTCTAACCGTGACCTGGGCACATTGGGGATTGAAGAAGGCTAACCGTAAGCAGCTGATCATCGGCTTGTTCCTTACCGTTGTACTGGGCTTCCTGTTCGTTGCCTTACAGGCCTATGAGTATATGCATGCATATAATGATCTGAACCTGAAGATGGGTACAGGGATCTATGGTTCAACCTTTTACATGTTGACCGGTTTCCACGGCCTGCATGTAAGCATAGGTGCAATCATGTTGCTGGTTATGTTGTTCCGTTCCATGAAGGGACACTTCACAGAGAAGAACCATTTTGCCTTTGAAGCGGCAGCCTGGTACTGGCACTTTGTGGATGTGGTCTGGTTGGGACTGTTCATCTTCGTTTACTGGCTGTAAACAAGAAAGCGCCGTAGTGATACGGCGCTTTTTTTATCTATCAGTATTAATATTTTAAAACAAACTGAAATAATTATAGGCTAGCTCTAATAATTTGTTTAGTGTATTAAACTTAGCGACAAAGAATTATTAGCGGTGGCCTATTGAATGCCATGGGGTTGAATAACACCCGTCGCAGCCAATACCATGATTAAGGCAAAAAGACCGACTGAGAGTCCGATGCGTAGGGTTAGGGCCTTAACGGTACGATCAGAATCACCGTGGTCTTTAAAGAAAGAGAACAGAGCACTGCCTAAACTGGCCAGGATAGCGATAAAAATGACGACGATAAGGATCTTCATACAGGCATTGCTCCCAAGTGAGGCAAAAGAATAACTTCGGCCATTATATGCACAACTTGTGGTGGCTGTGAATCATAGGGTAACAATTAGACAATGCAGTTATGACAGTACAGCGAAGCTTTCGGCCCAACGGTTGGTTAACAGTATTAACATTATTATTGATAGCCTTGTTTGCTCGCCTAGGAGTATGGCAGCTTGATAGGGCGGAAGAGAAGCAACAAGTACTCTCGGCCTATGCGCAAAAAATGTCTTTGCCCAGGCTTGAATTAAATAACAAAAATATTGAAACAGTCGAGAGTTATCAGCGTGTGGTGGTTAACGGCCAGGCAGATGCTGAACATCAGATCCTGCTGGACAATAAAATCCACAAAGGCCGGGTGGGTTTCCAGGTTCTACTTCCAGTAAAAATATCCGGTAGCGAAAAATGGATACTGGTGAATAGGGGCTGGCTACCTATGGGACAGAATCGAAATGTTATTCCTGACATTAGCGTCGATAGATCGATACAACGTTTCCATGGTGTGGTAAAACTTCCACTGGGTGATGAGTTTAAGCTAGGTGACGGTAACTTGTGGGACAATAACTGGCCTCAACTTATTCAGTGGCTGGATGTCAATGAGGCCGCCACTCATTTAGCTTATGATATGGTGCCTTACATATTATTGCAGTCCGAGGACGACGCGGATGCCTATATCCGTGACTGGAAGATGATTGCTTCATCACCGGATAAAAGTATTAGTTATGCCGTGCAGTGGTTTTCGTTTGCAATCATTTTGCTCGGTCTGTTTTTGTTTTTAAATTATAAGAGAATGCCACCAGGGGAGAGGTAGTCATGGTTGGAGAACAGGTGAAAAATTCTAATAAAAGCGCAAAAGCAATGTGGATCATGGCGGCGATGTTTCTTTTGCCGATGTTTATCGCTGGCGGGTTGTTCTTTTCGGATACAGACTGGGGCTCTACGGCGACAAGAAACAGTGGCGAATTGGTACGTCCAGCACAGCCACTAGAGGCGTTCAATCTTAAGACTCTTGCAGATGAAGACTTTGGGCTGGATCAAGTACGCAAGAAATGGTCTCTGGTGATGGTGGCAAATAAGGAGTGCGCTGCGCTCTGTCAGGATGCTATATATAAAACACGTCAGGCTCGTTTGGCACAAGGCAAAGAGATGTCACGTGTGCGCCGTGTACTAATCCTGAATCAGGCACGGCTTACGGGAAAACAGAGAATAACCTATCAGCAGCAACATCCAGATCTGATTGTTGTTAGTGGTAATGGAGAACAGGTTAAGATTCTTATTCATCAATTTGGTCTGGCAGAAACCTCCACTGAAGCAGGGCATGTCTTCATGATCGACCCCTTGGGCAATCATATGATGAACTATAAAAGCGGGTTTGATGCATCTGGCCTATTGCAGGATATCCGCCGACTATTGCACGTATCACAGATCGGATAATAAGAAGAAGAGAAAATACTATGAATAAGAATTTATTTAACCGTCTGGGTTTGGCGGCCACACTATTGGCACTATGCGTCGTGGTCTTAGGTGCCTATGTTCGTTTATCGGATGCAGGTCTGGGCTGTCCCGACTGGCCCGGTTGTTATGGTCAGATAGGTGTGCCGGAACATCATAGTGATGTGAGTGTTGCCAACGAGGCCTATCCTGAACGCCCGGTGGAAGCCGCCAAGGCATGGAAGGAGATGATACATCGTTATTTTGCCGGCATTCTGGGACTGTTGATACTGGCCATTGCCGTACGTGCCTGGATGCAACGTAAAGAGCGGCAACAACAGGTCAAGGTGCCTTTGGCGTTGGTGGCTCTGGTGATCTTTCAGGCCTTGTTGGGTATGTGGACGGTGACCCTACTGCTCAAACCCGTTATTGTCATGGGTCATTTAATCGGGGGTATGTCGATACTGGGCTTACTGTGGTGGGTGACTCTACGCAACGCTGGCTGGCTTTCATCCGGTTCGTATAGCGGTGCAGGATTTAAACACCTGGCCTTGATCGGCTTAGTGATTGTTGTTATGCAGATCATGTTAGGTGGTTGGACCAGTGCCAATTATGCCGCCATGATCTGTCCAGACTTCCCCACTTGCCAAAACAGCTGGCTACCGCCTATGGACTTTGGTAATGGTTTCACCTTATGGCGTGGCTTGGGTATTGATTATGAAGGTGGAGTATTGAGTAATGATGCGAGGGTTGCCATACATGTTAGCCATCGTATTGGTGCAGTGGTCACCTTTGTTTACCTGCTCTGGCTGGGTATTCAGTTGCTGAGGAAGACCACAGATCGAAATACACATCTTATCGCAACCGCTATTATCACTGCGGTGTGTGTACAGTTTTTACTCGGTGTTGGTAATGTGCTGCTCTCTTTACCTCTGCTCGTCGCAGCTGCACACAATGCAGTGGCTGCGCTGTTGTTATTAACATTGGTAAGTTTGAATCATAACCTGAGAAGCACTGCGGGGGGATGGTAGCTATGACGGAATTAACCAAGGATATTGCTAGTACAGGTAGCTTTTGGCTGCACCGCAAGGACTATTATCAGTTATGTAAACCGAAGGTGGTGCTACTAATCATATTCACCGCCATCGTTGGCATGTTTATGGCCGCACCGGGTATGGTGCCCTGGCAGCCGTTGGTCTTTGGTACCCTGGGGATCGGCCTAGCTGCAGCTTCCGCAGCAGCGATCAATCATCTGGTAGATCAGCGAGTGGATGCGAAGATGGGTCGGACAGAGAATCGCCCTTTACCTAAGGGGGAGTTGAACTCCAGGCACGCGCTGATATTTGCTTTATCACTGGGTAGTGCAGCGATGCTGATACTCGCCACCCTGGTGAATGGACTGACCGCCTGGTTGACCTTTTTCTCGCTGATCGGTTATGCGGTGATCTACACCATGTACCTGAAGAGGGCCACGCCACAGAATATTGTCATTGGCGGTGCTGCTGGTGCGGCACCACCGGTACTGGGATGGACTGCAGTGACTGGTGTGGTCGACCCACAGGCCCTGTTACTATTTTTGATCATCTTTGTATGGACCCCACCTCACTTCTGGGCGCTGGCCATCTATAGACATCTTGAGTACGCCAAGGTGGATATACCCATGTTGCCGGTAACCCACGGCATTGAGTTCACGCGTCTGCATGTTCTGCTATATACCATTCTCTTATTCCTCGTGGCTTTGTTGCCCTATCTGACCGGTATGAGTGGTTTGCTCTATCTTATTGGTTCCGTGGTGCTGAATTCGATATTTCTCTATTATGCTATTCGTCTCTATATTACTCGACAGGAGCGGGTGGCCATACGCACCTTTGTCTATTCCATAAACTACCTGATGCTGATGTTTGCCTTGTTATTGGTGGACCATTACATGCCATGGTTACTCTCTTTATAACCTAGTAATACACTCGGTATATAAAAAGCCTGTGACGAAAGTCACGGGCTTTTTTGATCCAGATCAATATACAATCATCCCTGGACGCATAGAATGGCGAGCTTTTTACAATTCCTGACAGAGGTTTTGCGGCAATAATTGCGTTTTTTGCTAAACTTCTTGCCACTTGTAGGCAGGTTTAAAAGCGTAAGCGTACTTGTCACGGAGTATGTAATTAAATTAAAATTAACTAATTAACTTGAATTCACGAGTTGAAGGTAATAAGAACCGGCATCAAGCCGGATTATTTTTTGTAGTGAGGCGTAAATATGGCAGAGACGAGTACGCAAGCTGCGGCACAATATAATTATGATATTGTCCGCAAATTCACCATTATGGCGATGGTATGGGGCGTTCTGGGTATGAGTGTGGGTGTATATATTGCATCCGAACTGGCCTGGCCCTTCCTGAACTTTGATATCCCTGGACTGACCTTTGGTCGTTTACGTCCGGTCCACACCACCTTGGTGATATTCGGATTTGGTGGTAGTGCATTGTTCGCCACCTCATATTATATCGTCCAGCGTACCTGTCAGGTCCGTCTGTATAGCGGTGCAATGGCCAATTTCACCTTCTGGGGATGGCAAACCGCGATTACTCTGGCCATCATCAGCTATTTCTTTGGTTACACACAGGGCCGTGAATACGCGGAAATGACCTGGCCTATTGATTTGCTGATCACTGTGACCTGGGTCGCCTATCTGGTCATCTATGTGCAGACACTACGTCGCCGTAGCCAGCCTCACATCTATGTGGCCAACTGGTTCTTCATCTCCTTCATTCTCGCCACCGCTCTGCTACATATCTTCAACAACTGGGCCATGCCGGTGAATCTGTTCAGCCTGACCTCATACAGCTATCACGCTGGTGTACAGGATGCGATGATTCAGTGGTGGTACGGCCATAACGCCGTGGGCTTCTTCCTCACTGCAGCCTTCCTGGGCATGATGTATTACTTTGTCCCCAAGCAGGCTGGTCGTCCGGTTTATTCCTACCGTCTGTCTATCGTACATTTCTGGGCCCTGTCCTTTATGTATATGTGGGTAGGTACCCATCACCTGCATTGGACTGCGATCCCTGACTGGACTTCGACACTGGCTGCGACCTTCTCCATCATGCTGCTGATGCCCTCCTGGGGTGGCATGATCAACGGCATCATGACCCTATCCGGTGCCTGGGATAAGCTGCGTACAGATCCCATTATGTTGTTCATGATTACTGCGCTCTCCTTCTACGGTATGTCTACCTTCGAAGGTCCGTTGATGTCTCTGAAGAGCGTTAATGCCCTGTCTCACTACACCGACTGGACCATCGGCCACGTACACTCCGGTGCACTGGGTTGGGTAGCGATGATCTCCTTTGGTTCGATCTACCACATGCTGCCGCGTCTGTATGACACCAAGCTGTTTAGTCTGAAGCTGGTTTATGTCCACTTCTGGCTGGCTACCATCGGTATCGTGCTATATATCAGTGCCCTGTGGGTAGCCGGTATCGGCCAGGGTCTGATGCTGCGTGCCTTTGATGACTACGGCAATCTGGCTTACACCTTTATCGAATCCGTCTCCTTCCTGTATCTGCCATACGTGGTACGTGCAATCGGTGGCCTGTTCTTCGTAATCGGTGCAATCATCATGGCATATAACCTGTATATGACCGTACGTCAGGCCAAACGCGACCAGGCTGAAATTGACGCCAAACTCGCTGCGAAGATGGCATAAGGAGAGTTCATAGATGTTTAAGCATGAAACAATAGAAACCCATGCTGGTTGGCTGATTGTCCTCACCCTGCTGGCGATTGGTGTTGGTGGCCTGGTTGAGATCGTACCTTTGTATATGATCGAATCCACCATAGAAAAAGTAGATGGCGTGCGTCCCTATACACCGCTGGAGCAGCGTGGGCGTGACCTCTACATTCGTGAGGGTTGTTACCTTTGTCACTCACAGATGATTCGTCCCTTCCGCGATGAGATGATGCGCTACGGCCATTACTCGCTGGCGGCGGAGTCGCAGTATGACCACCCCTTCCAGTGGGGTTCCAAGCGTACCGGTCCTGATCTGGCTCGTCTGGGTGGCAAGTACTCCAACGAATGGCATGTTCAGCATATGACTGCACCTCGTTCTGTGGTGCCAGAGTCCATCATGCCGAACTACCCTTGGTTGTTGAAAAACAAGCTGGATATCTCCGATATCGCCGATCGTATGCGTGCCCTTAAGATGGTCTCTGTACCTTATTCAGAAACCAAGGCCGAATACGACGCCAACGTCAGCAAGTTTGGTAAAGATGTAGCGGTGATGCTGGATATCAATCGTGCACAGGAAAACCTGATTGCACAGGCCCAGAAGGGTAACTATGACGGCAACAAGGCTGACATCAGTGAAATGGATGCGCTGATTGCCTACTTGCAGGTGCTGGGTACCATGGTTGATTTCAGTAAGTATGACGAAGCGTACTTCGTAAAATTCCGCTAAGGCGAAGGGTAGGTAGATTATGAATGAGTTCTTTATGTGGTTTACCCGTCCCGAGAACAGCAAGCTGTTTGTACTGCTACTGTTTTTTACCGTTTACGGACTGATACTGTTGTATGTCTTTACCGGTAAAAAACGTAGCAGTCGTCTGGAATCATACAAGAATATTCCGTTTGAAGAAGGGGATGAAACGGCCCCTCAGAGCAAGGAAAACGAACAATGAGTGAGCAGAAAAACACTGAAGGTTCTGTGCAAACAACGGGTCACGCGTGGGACGGTGACATCCAGGAATTTAACAACCCTCTGCCACGTTGGTGGATCTGGGCGTTCTACGCCTCTGTCCTTTTTGCCATAGGTTACTGGATTATCTATCCTTCCTGGCCGGTAGGTTTTACCGACAAGGGTTACCTGACTGGTGTGGGTAACACCATTACCTTTAAGAACGACAAGGGTGAGGACGTTACCACCCACTGGAATACCCGCGCCCTGTTACTGGAAGATATGCAGACGGGTCCGGAGGCGATGAAGCAGAAGGAATATCTGGCTAAGGTTACCAAGGCCAGCTACAGCCAGATCGTTGCTGATGATGACATGTTGGGCTTCACTAACGCCTATGCAAAGGGCCTGTTTGGTGATAACTGTGCCGCCTGTCATCAGGCTGGTGGTGCCGGTGTAATGGGTAAATACCCGAACCTGGCGGATGATGGCTGGTTGTATGGGGGTAGCTATACCCAGATCGAACAGACCATCAAGAATGGCCGTAAGGGCAGTATGCCCGGTTTCGAGGATCGTCTGAGCGAAAAGCAAAAGGATGATCTGTCCGAATATGTGTTGAGTCTCTCTGGCCACGAAGTGGATCGCAACAAGGCCGCTCGTGGTGCCAAGGTGTTCAGTGGTGAGGGGACCTGTATTGCCTGTCACGGCGCTAACGCCAAGGGCAACACTGCTCTGGGTGCCGCTAACCTGACGGATCGTATCTGGAGCATTGCCGACGTACCTTCAGCTGCAGACATGGAGGGGAAGAAGGCCGCCATCAAACAGGTTATCAATAAGGGTATCTCCCGTCATATGCCGGCCTGGGCAGGTCGCCTGAGCGATGACGAGATCAAACTGCTGACTGTTTATGTCCACTCTACACTGGGTGGTGGTCAGTAGCCTGGTACTTCACACCTTGATGGTGTGAACCCGGGTACTGCAAGGGAGGTTTGGTGCATGGTGGATTGCGTGCTCCGCCTCCCTTTTTTCCTGCTGTCATAGAGTTAAACAAACATGGAAAATCACGCTGCCCCTGAGCAGGAGATGTACCAAAAACGCATACCGATCTTTCCACGTTCGGTGTCGGGAAAATTTCGCAATCTTAAATATGTGATCCTGTTTCTCGCCTATGCGGTTTATTTCCTCCTGCCGTGGTTACGTTGGGCGCGTGAAACCGGGCCTCAGCAAGCAATGCTGTTTGATCTAGACGGTCGCCGCTTCTATATATTCGACCTGGTGGTGTATGCCCAGGACATCTTCTGGCTGGCCGGTGTACTGATTATCGCCGCCTGGCTGCTGTTTTTTGTTACCGGCCTGGCGGGCCGGGTATTCTGTGGTTACTTCTGTTTTCAAACCCTGTGGACCGACCTCTACATGTTGATCGAGCGCCTGGTACAGGGCGAACGTCCAGCACGTATCCGTCTCTATAAGGCAGAAATGAGTGGGGCAAAGGCCATGAAGTTGGGCACTACCCATTTTCTCTGGTTGTTTGTTTCATTTCTTACGGGTCTGAGTTTTACCCTTTACTGGGCCGATGCGCCGCAGCTGGTAATGGACTTTTTTAGCGGTAAGGCACCGTTTCCTGCCTACGCTACGACGCTATTTTTGACCCTTAGCACCTATGTCATGGCCGGTCTGGCTCGTGAGCAGGTGTGTACCTATATGTGTCCCTATTCGCGCTTTCAAAGTGCCATGTTTGATCGCGATACCTTGATCGTTGCCTACGATGAAGCGCGGGGAGAGGGTAAGCTTGGACGTGCCAAACTGAGCAAGGCATTAAAAGATATCGGCGTACGCCATGAACAGGGCTTCGGAGACTGTATCGATTGTGGTTACTGTGTACAGGTCTGTCCGGTGGGTATCGATATCCGTGATGGTATGCAATATCAGTGTATTACCTGTGGTCTATGTGTGGACGCTTGTAACGAGATCATGGATTCGGTGGAATATCCTCGAGGTCTGATTTCCTATACCTCGGATAAGGCCCTGAGTGGTGAGAAGACCCGTTGGTTTAAGGCTAAGAATATCGGTTATGCCGTGAGCATCGTCGCAACTACAGCCGCCTTGATCTGGAGCGTGGCTACACGTGACGTACTGGAGCTGGCGGTTCGTCAGGTGCGCCAGCCTCTGTCGGTGACCCTCGCAGATGGACGGGTACAAAACAGTTATGAGATCAAGATATCTAATAAGGGGCTAGTCAGTAGCCACTATCGGATTGAGCTGGATAATTTTCATAATGCCGAGTTGGATATAGGCCAGCGCGATGTGTTTACCCTTGCCCCGGAAAAAACCTTACGTGTGATGGTGCGGGTTAAAGTTGACCCTTTTCAGGCCACACAGAGTAAAACCTTGTTCCACTTTATGGTGGTGCCGCAGAATCAAAAGGATGTAAAACCGGTGCAACATGATGCCTGGTTCTATATCCCACAAAACCAGTTAGGAAAGTAAACAATGGCGGATCTTGTTAGTAGTATTTTGTTAGGGATCGTATTGATCGTAGCGGGCTTCTTTGTTTTTCATCTATGGTTAAAGCGAAGTGGCAAGATCAGTGCCACCATTATGGCCCTGCTCTGTGTTGGTCTGTATCTGCCTTACTCCTTTATCAACTGGCCCGGTGGTGATGTGTTTGCCATGCACATGGCCATCTACATGGTGACGGCCTATATGCTGGGCATCGTCAGTAGTTATCGTGAAAAACGCGTGGCAAGTGAAGGCAAGGATACAACTTGGTTTCACTGGGGGCCGGCGATTATCGTGGTGTTTTTTATCGGTGTGGTTACGATAGGCTCAACCTTTGTCACCATTGCCACCAAGGGTGTAAACAGTGACGTGGCCAAGTGGCTACTGCCCGAACCACGCGGTGGAGCAAATGTAGTGGAGTCACACTTTCCGGGCACGGTGAGTAACGATTATCAAAAGACCCAGGCTGAATACAATGACTATTTGAAGCGCTTGATAGAACAAAAGCAGCGCGGCTGGACACTGAAGAAGGGTTGGTTGAGTACGCCACATGTGGGTGAAAAGCAGGTCTTCCAACTGGAAGTCAATAACGCTGAGGGTAAGTCGTTGGCAGGGGCGAAGATCGTTGGTCGTTTCCTGCGACCCTCCAACATCAAGAATGATGTGGATTTTGTCATGCAGGAGGTGTCCCGCGGTCTCTATCAGACGGAGCTGGCACTGCGCTATCCAGGCAACTGGAATATGGTGTTGTATATCCGTCATGGTGATGACCTGCACGAGCTACAAGCCAGCACCTATATTGAGGCCGCCAGATAGCTCTAAATGGCTAGCCTGGATGACAAAGACTGCTATCACTGCGGTCTGCCGGTTCCCTCGGGAAGTCATTATTCTGTCTGTATAGATGGCCAGGAGCG
>Ga0224506_10002778_pt1 | contig 11814 bp, 11 predicted proteins | sample SF_Jan12_sed_USG_2_FD_169108 | JGI IMG/M metagenome (GOLD analysis project Ga0224506, IMG submission 169108) | Sediment microbial communities from San Francisco Bay, California, United States - SF_Jan12_sed_USGS_8_1 | ecosystem: Environmental > Aquatic > Marine > Sediment | place: USA...
GAAAAATTAGGGCTTATTGAAGAGGAGAAAATGGGTAGAAATGTCATTTTTAAGTTGACATCAATTGACAGGGTGGATCTATATCTAGAATCCTAATAAAATCTAACAAGTATATAAAAGTCAGTCAATCTAGACTGCTTTTTATAATACTTCCAAAAGCATGCTACTATTTAGCAAAACTTACAGATCTCATCTCACGGATTACTGTTACCTTTATTTGTCCAGGGTATTGCATATCCTTTTCTATTTTCTGAGATATATCAAATGATAGTAGTCCTGCTTTATCATCTGTAACCGATTCAGCGTCAACCATAACACGTAACTCACGACCAGCTTGTATTGCATAACACTTGTTTACACCATCAAAGCTCAATGCTAACTCTTCTAATTCTTTCAATCGTTTAATGTACGATTCCATCACTTCTCTTCTTGCTCCTGGTCTCGCACCAGAAATAGCATCACATGCTTGAACTATTGGCGAAAGTAAATTCGTCATTTCAATTTCATCATGATGAGCTCCAATGGCATTACAAATTTTAGGATGCTCTTTGTATTTTGTTGCTAACTCCATTCCTAAAATTGCATGGGGCTTTTCTGCTTCTTCTGGCCATACTTTACCGATATCGTGTAATAATCCAGCTCGTTTCGCTTGTTTTGGATTAAGTCCGAGTTCTGAGGCCATAATTGCACATAGGTTAGCTACCTCACGTGAATGTTGCAGTAAGTTTTGACCATATGAAGAACGGAAACGCATACGCCCTACCATTCTTATCAATTCTGGGTGTACACCGTGTATTCCCAAATCAATAACCGTTCTTTCACCTATCTCAACAATTTCTTCTTCAATGTTCTTTTTAGTTTTGGCAACAATCTCCTCAATTCGTGCTGGGTGAATTCTTCCGTCTGTTACTAATCTGTGCAATGACAATCGTGCTATTTCTCTTCTTACAGGATCAAATCCAGAAATTATTATAGCCTCTGGTGTATCGTCAACTATAATTTCAACTCCAGTTACAGCCTCTAAAGCTCTAATGTTTCGCCCTTCTCTACCAATAATTTTACCTTTAATATCGTCACTCTCAATATTGAAAATCGACACGCAATTTTCAATTGCATGTTCAGTAGCCGTGCGCTGAATAGTGTCTAATACTATTTTTTTAGCATCTTTTGTGGCCTTTAATTTAGCTTCTTCCAGTATGTCCTTTATAACCGATGAAGCTTTGGTTTCTGCTTCATTTTTTAAAGTTTCCATCAACTGCTCTCTGGCATCATCCGCAGTAAGACTAGATACTTTTTCTAATATTTGTACTTTCTGCTGATTAAACTTTTCTAGTTCTGATTTTTTCTTACTTACAATCTCAAGCTGAGCTGTAAGGTTTTCCTTCATGCTTTCAATCTCTGCTTCTCCTCGTTTGTTCTGTTCAATCTCCTTGGAAAGCGTTTGTTCTCGTTGCTTTATCTTATTTTCATTTGAAATAATAAGGTTTTTCTTTCTGCTAGCCTCTTCTTCAAATTCAGTTTTTAATTTCAGAAATTTTTCTTTGGCTTCAATGATTTTATCCTTTTTTACATTTTCAGCTAAAATTTCTGCTTCTTTAATAATTAATTTAGCCTTTTCATTTGCTTTTTTTTCTTCATCCTTATTGGATTTAGCAAAAGCAATTTTACCTATCACAAAACCTAAAACTGTTCCCACTACTCCAACAATAATTATATATAGCGACTCTCCCATTTTATTACAAATTATATATTAAATAACACCCATGACTCCATAGGTTACAATAAGGAGGGGTAATCGTTTACCGAGAAATAGTAAGAGAAAAATAAATTTAAAGTGCTTTTGAAATAAGTTCGTTCAGTTCATTCACCTTATAAAAAACATCTTCACTAATAGTAGCATTCTCATTATCAACCTGAAGTTTATCAACTAAACTATCGAATGCGACCATCGCTAAAAGATCTTGTTTATCGTCTATTCCAAATTGCTCACGATACGACTTAATTCTTTCGTTAATAATTTTACCTGCCTTTCTCACGTTTTCCTCATCCTCAGGCTTTACTTTCATAGGATATTCTCTGTCAGCAATCCTAATTTTTATCGAAAGTTGATCCATATATGTCGTACGCTTACTTTATTATTTAGTTAAGTGTTCAATACACCTATCAATTTCTCTTATATATTCATCTATTCTCTCTTTCAGTTCAGATGAATCTCCTCCAACATCAATACTCTCTACAATTTTACCAATTTTAATTTGATTTTGAAAATTAACCAAATTATCTTCTTTGGTTTTGAGCAGTCCTTTTAATTCAGCTTTTTCAACACGCAACTGTTGAATTTCATCCGTAGCAGCGTCATAAGCTGTTATTAACAGTTTAAGCTTACGTTCCAAAGATGTTAATTGCATTTTTAACCGATCCTGACTCATTATATTATTTTCTTATGATGGCATCTAATTCCAATTCAAATCTCACCATTAATCTATTCATTGTTTTATCTATAACCTTATCTGTAAGCGTTTTATTTTCATCTTCCAAAATAAAACTCATCGCATAGGCCTTTTTACCTTCGTCTATCTTGTCACCTTCATAGACATCAAACACATTAATTTGTTTTAACAAATTATTTTCTGCCGCCATAGCAACCTTTCTTACTTGTTCGAAAGTAATGCTCTTGTCAATTACTAATGACAGGTCTCTACGCACCTCAGGAAACCTAGATACTTCCTCAAACACTATATTATCATTTACCTTCTTCAAAAGCAAATTCCAATTAATATCTCCATAAAATATTTCTTGTTTTATCCCTAAAGTTTTGGTGATATTATTAGCAACTTTACCTACATGAGCAACAACAATGTCATCAATAGCCAAATCAATACCATATTCAAACACTGGATTATCTAAGCGTTTATATTCAATATTAGAAGATGTTGTTTTCTCAACAATTGACAAAACATCAGACAGCAAATCATAATAATCTGCTTTTCTGGTTTTTGTTTTCCAATGTTCTTGTATAATATCTCCTGATAAAAATACAGACATCCGTTCCTCTTCTAAATATTTTTCTTCTTGTTTTTTATATGTATTGCCAAATTCTAAAAGCTTAATGTTTTTTTGTTTTCGATTAATATTATAGGCCAATACTTCAAGTCCTGTGAATAAAAGTGATTGACGCATTACCCCTAAGTCCTCACTTAGCTTATTAAGAATTTCAACATTCTCCTCTGCATTGTAGCCTCCTAATTCAGCATAGCTAGGTTTGGTTAAGGAATTCGTCATTATCTCGAAGTATCCTTTGCTATTAAGAAGTTGGGTTACTTTATTACGAATTTTATGCTTATCTTTTTTAGGAAATACTGCCAAATAATCTGCACTATTAAAAGAAGGAGTTTCTACATTATTAAATCCATAGATTCGTAATATTTCTTCAATAATATCTGCCTCTCGGGTTACATCAACTCGATATGGAGGAACTGAAACAGTAAATTTCAAATCATTACCTTCTATTATATCAATGTCTAGTGATTTAAGAATACGATGTATGCGCTCCTTTTCAATTTCTTTGCCAATTAACCTCGTAATATTTCTGTATTTTACTTCAATTATGAAATTTTCAATGGTCTGAGGATAAATATCAATCACTTCGCTACTTATTTTACCACCAGCTACTTCCTTTATTAACATTGCAGCGCGCTTTAAAGCATAAACGGTAATATTTGGATCTGTTCCCCTCTCATACCTAAAAGATGCATCTGTTTTTAAACCATGAACTCTGGCTGTTTTTCTGATGTAGTCTGGTGAAAAATAAGCGCATTCTAAAAATACATTTTTTGTATCATCTGACACTCCTGATTTCACCCCTCCAAAAACTCCTCCTATACACATCCCTGTATTTTCGCCATCGCAAATCATCAAATCTTTTGCAGCTAGTTTTCTCTTTTCTTCATCAAGTGTAATAAATTCAGTACCTTCTTGTAGGGTTTTTACTACTACTTTATTGCCTTTAATTTGGTCTGCATCGAATGCATGAAGTGGCTGACCAACCTCATGTAAGACGAAATTTGTAACATCCACTATATTATTTATAGATGACAAACCAATTGATCTTAATTTCATCTTTAACCAATCTGGTGATTCTTTCACTTCTACTCCTGAAATAGAAACGCCAGAATAACGTGGGCAACCCTTTTGATCTTCTACCACCACCTCAATGGTAGCATTATGATTATCAACTTTAAATTCATCTACTGATGGCCAGTTTACTTCTATTCCCAATACTGCTTTTAGGTCACGAGCCACACCTATATGACCTGTAGCATCTGCTCGATTTGGAGTAAGCCCAATCTCAAGAATATTATCATTTTCAATATCGAAATGCTGGTTTGCAGGTGTACCATTTGGCAAATTAGTATCGAGTACTAAAATTCCATCATGATCATCACCAAGACCTAATTCATCTTCAGCACAAATCATACCGATGGAAACCTCTCCACGTATTTTGGCTTTTTTAATTTTAAAAGCATTTTCTCCATCTGGATATAGTGAGCATCCTACTGTAGCTACTGCTACTTTTTGACCAGCAGCAACATTGGATGCCCCACAAACAATTGGTACTGGATCATCTTCCCCTATATCAACTGTAGTAACACTTAGCTTATCAGCATTGGGGTGTTTACCACATGTTAATACTTCCCCAATTACTACTCCTTCTAAGCCTCCTTTTATTTGTTCAAAAGTTTCAACACCCTCTACTTCTAGCCCAGTGTCGGTAAGTAATTTACTTATTGTTTCAGCTGATTTTTCACCAACTTCTATATATTTTTTTAACCAGTTAAGTGATATTTTCATAGATCACAATTTTACCTGAAAAACAGGCCATGTTTTACATTAATATTTAACTGACAAAATTAATGATTTAGGGTTATGGTAAGCTTAATGATTTATTTTTTATTCAAAATTCTTTTCTCCAGCCTCAATGGCTACAGTCAATAAATTTTCTTTTGGAGGAAATGGACAACTAAACTCATCGGAATATGCACAATAAGGGTTGTAAGCATAATTAAAATCAAGTGTCAAAAATAAACTTCCATCATGTTCCACTTCCAAATACCGGCCTGCTCCATACGTATCAATTGCACTAGTTCCATCTCCAAAAGCTAAAAACAAAGAGCCCTCGAAATCATCCCCAACCACTTCCAATATGAGAAGGCGATACATTTCCCCATCAATTTCAAATTCCACATACCCATACTCCAAGTACTGCTTATGCAGATTGTCACTTGTAGGTAGTGTTCTTATTTTTTTATCCTCGATATCAATAAATTTAGCCCTTACCTTAAATTTTAAATCTGGTGCGTAATATTTTAATCCAGTAAATTTTGAGAAATCATTTACAAAGGGGGAGTCATCTCCTGTTTGGAAATCAATATTCTTTTTACGCCTATGTTCAGTAAGTTCTTTAATGTAGGCTTCATCAGTTTTTCCATTATTGAAACTATTGAATACAACACCCAACATTACTCCTATTACTACGATTAAGATGATGTTATTCCTTTTCATTGCAGCTAATTCGTTGTTCTCTAACAAAGATAGAGGATGAAACTCAGTTATCTAGGCAGAATTAAATCATTTCTACAATATTCCCTCATCAGCAAAGCTGAAGTAACCATTATCGGTGAAAATAAGATGATCGAGTACTGAAATTTCTAATGCATGCCCTGCCTTTTTCATTTTAGTAGTTAACGATTTATCCGCTTCGCTAGGCTTTAAGTTACCTGACGGATGATTATGTACCAATATTATTCCACTTGCTAACTCCTCTAATGCCAATTTGAAAATAATTTTTGGATCGGCAACTGTTCCAGAAACACCTCCAGAACTAATTTGCTGTTTCTTCAAAACTGTATTATTTCTGCTCAACAAAATAACCCAAAACTCCTCATGAGATAAATCAGTTAAATGAGGTTTCATAAGAAGAAAAACATCATCAGAAGAAGTGATTTTGGTTTTTGCCTTCGATTCTGTATCTCCTTTTCTTCTACCTAGCTCCAAGGCACTAATAATATTAATTGCTTTGGCCTCACCAATTCCCTTAAATTTCATTAAATCCTTTACAGAAAGTTTGGCAAGAGCATTTAAATCGTTTCCTACTCCATTTAAAATTAGTTTAGCTACTTCTACAGCACTTATTGATGGTGTTCCTGAACCAATTATTATCGCAATTAATTCTGCATCGGATAAAGAAGCTTTGCCTTTCAGCATTAACTTTTCTCTAGGGCGATCTTCTTCCGCCCAGTTTTTTATGGTTAGGTTAATGTTTTTATTCATGATCTAATAAGATATATCAGCGCAAGTAATAACAATTGGCTGTAAACACAAAAAGTCCTTCACCAAACGATGAAGGACTTTTCAATTTCTTTAGATCAACTACTACAGTGCGTTAACGAACTTTTGTAAGCTTGATTTATTATGAGCGGCCTTATTCTTATGAATAATATTTTTCTTCGCTAGTTTATCAATCATACCAGCTACTGTCTTGAAAAGTTCTTGTGCCTCACCTTTATCAGTTGTACCTCTTAACTTTTTTATAAAAGTACGAGTAGTCTTATGCTGATACTTGTTTCTAAGTCTTTTAGCGTTATTCGATCTTATTCTCTTTAATGCCGATTTGTGATTTGCCATATCCTTATTTCCTGTTCAATTTTTTGAGACTGCAAATATCGCTAAAAGATTATTAATTATCAAAACACGCATGAATATTATTTCAATTTGCTTTCTCTTTTCTATATTACCACCTTCAATTAGCTCAATTTATTACAAATGAAAGAAAATAGATTTCTGATTACAATATTTATAATCGCAATTTCAAGTTTCTCTCTTGCTTCAATAAAATGGGGGTTTTATGCTCACAAATTCATTAATCGTATAGCTGTTTTTACCTTACCCGAAGAAATGATTGGGTTTTATAAGTATCACATTCATTACTTAACTGAAAATGCCGTAAACCCTGACAGAAGAAGATATGCCGTAAAAGGGGAAGCTCCCAAACATTATATTGATATAGATGTGTACGGAGATAGTGCTGTATACAAGATCCCTCGATATTGGAAGGATGCTGTTGGAAAATATACCGAAGATACATTAATGGCATATGGCATTGTACCTTGGCAAATCAATTTTATACACTACCAACTTACCGATGCTTTTAAAATAGGTGATGTGGAGAAAATTTTACGTATTTCAGCTGATCTCGGGCATTATGTTGCCGATAGTAATGTGCCGCTTCATACCACCAAAAACTACAATGGACAGTTAACTGGGCAAAAAGGGATTCATGGTTTTTGGGAGTCTAGACTTCCTGAATTATATAATATGGACTACAATGTATTTACAGGAAAAGCTAAATACATTGACAATGTGCAACTAGAAGCTTGGAAAGGAGTAACACAGGCGCATTTGGCACTTGATTCGGTGTTATTGTTCGAAAAAGAACTTTCAGACAAAATGAATGAAGATAAAAAATACACTTTTGAACAACGAGGGCAAAGCACTGTTAAGACCTACTCTAAAAATTTCAGTGAAAAATATCACAAATCACTTAACGGAATGGTTGAGCGACAAATGAAGCGTTCCATTAAAATGGTAGGAGATATATGGTACACCTGTTGGGTGAATGCTGGCCAACCTGATTTAGAGAAATTAATCGATCATGAATTTACAGAGGAAGAACTCGCTCAACGAAAACGCTTATTAGAGGAATGGAAACAACAGAAGTATGAATCAAGGAATCATGAGATTAATACTGATTTTTAATTTACAACTCACATATTCTTTAGTAATTTTAGTTGGAGGGTATTGACGATGTTTTTTAAATTAATTATTCTGGTATCTCTATAGAAATACTCCTCATTTTATTCTAATCTGTCAATTCCAGTTCTATCAATTTTTGTAGTTGCTCATTCCTTGCTATGAATTTTCTCAATGCCACTAGTGATTGTTCAAAATTATCTTTTGCACTTATTAATTCTGTTCTAAGATCATTATAAAAATTAGCAAATAACGCTAAATGTAAAGACAACGAATCGTCTGTAATAGTCTCAACAGAAGAAGATGACAGTACAACTATACTTTCCACCGATCCTGAAAGTTGTTTTTCTGCTTTATTCAACTGAACAAGATCCTCTTTTAAGTTTTCTAAAATTTCAACTAGCACCTTTTGTTCTCTAGCAAATTCTAATTTTGACTCATTCCAATTATCTAGCAAAAAAGCCCCGTAAATACCAATTACAATCACCAATATTTCGAGTAAATATTCTGGCCATTTTTGTTGTAGAGTGGTTAGTATACGTTTCATTTTACGTTTATTTTTTTTCTGACATTCGAATTATTTCATTAATGCTATTTTCAACAAGTTCCAATTCTTTGTCTGAGCTATTTAAAATTTGAGCTAGAAACATCTTTCTTCGATAGATCAAGTTTTCAAATTTCACTGTGGTTAGTATTTTTTGATTTACGCGAGGATCAAATAAATTTCCTTTGAATGGAAAGTTATTATCAAAGAAAGGTAAGATCTCGTTAAGAATATACTCAACAGCATATTTTTCCTCTTCTGAATAATCTTGATAAATATCTCTCCATGCCACTAATGTGGCTCTTAAGGTATCGTTTGAAATTAACTCGAAAGAAGAAGTGTTTATCAATGAATTGATTATGCCTTGTGATGGGTTAAATGTGTACCCATATATCATATAACCTATCCAATTGGACATAGAATCCAAGTTAACTTCATTGATTTCTATTGGAAACTGTGCAATAATTTTATTGGCATAATTCAAACTTTTCTGATGAACCGAGACCACTGTATATAGTTGTTTTCTATTTTCTTTAAATTCTTTATTCAACTCTGCCAAAAGAAGTTTTTCTTTTTCATTATTCAATCGGTTTTCCTGCCAGCTTTCTAAAGCAAAAGCACCATAAATACCTGCTACTATTACAACTATTTCTAGCAAGTACTCAGGCCATTTTTGAGAAAATGTTGTGAAGATTCGTCTCATAGCTGTTATATTTGTTAATTTCCTGATCTATAATTTCAAATTGATTAGTCACTTTTATATTTCCTTACAAATCATTCTCAATGTTTGTAAGATAATGATTCTCCATTTTTCGCTCTTTTTTGACTTCATTCCAAATATCAAATCCCTACAACCACAAGCACAATTTCTCCAACAGAATAGAGTAGATAGATAGTTACTTTGTTCATTTGTATCATTTGTTTTCGAATTTTTCGGAGGAGGAAGAGCATAAAATTGCATTTACGTTACCAAAATATACAAAAATATTCATTATAAGTACCATCAACCAATGACACTAACCGAGCGTATCATGAACAACCTTTCTTGAAAGGGAATCGATAATGTTATATTTTCCTAAAATTCATTACAAATAATCTCAACTCCTGCTATTTTTGCAGCATGGCAGAAAAGATTCTTATTCTCGATTTTGGTTCTCAATACACACAGCTTATAGCACGGAGGGTGCGTGAGCTTAATGTATATTGCGAAATTCACCCTTACAATAATGCTCCTGAACTAACGAGTGATGTAAAAGGCGTTATATTTTCAGGTAGCCCTTGTTCTGTACGTGAACAAGATGCACCAGAAATTGATATGGATAAGTACCGAGGAAAAGTGCCTGTGCTAGGCGTTTGTTATGGTGCACAGTATATGGCACAATACGGAGGAGGAAATGTAACACCTTCTGAAATTCGAGAATATGGCCGTGCTAAATTAAATAAAGTAGATCATCATAGTGAATTGATGAAAGAGATTTCATTAGATTCTCAAGTATGGATGTCGCATGGAGATACTATTTCAGAAGTACCTTCAAATTTTGAAATTATAGCAAGTACTGAGTCGGTAAATGTTGCTGCTTATAAAATTAAGGAAGAATCCACTTATGGAATTCAGTTTCACCCTGAGGTTACGCACTCTTTGGAGGGGAAGACACTATTAAGAAATTTTGTGGTTCATATTTGTCAATGTGCCCAAGACTGGACACCAGAACAATTTGCCGAGCAAACTATTGCTCAGTTAAAAACACAATTAGGTAATGACAAAGTAGTCTTAGGTTTATCTGGAGGAGTAGATTCTTCCGTTGCTGCTGTATTAATTCATAAAGCCATTGGCAAAAACCTCTACTGTATTTTTGTAGATAATGGATTGCTTCGGAAAAATGAATTCGAAGATGTTTTATCATCCTACAAAGGAATGGGGCTAAATGTTAAAGGAGTAGATGCTAAACAATTATTTTATACTGCACTTGAAGGTTTATCTGATCCTGAAGCAAAACGAAAAGCTATCGGAAAAGTATTTATTGATGTTTTTGATACAGAAGCCCATAAAATTGAAGATGTGAAATGGTTAGGTCAAGGCACTATCTACCCAGATGTTATCGAATCTGTTTCGGTAAAAGGTCCTTCGGCAACCATTAAGTCTCACCACAATGTAGGGGGCTTACCCGACTACATGAAGTTAAAAGTAGTTGAACCTCTAAACACACTTTTTAAAGATGAAGTTCGCTTAGTAGGTCGTGAGTTAGGTATTGATCCAAATATCCTAGGAAGGCATCCTTTTCCTGGGCCAGGTTTAGGGATTCGGATTTTAGGAGATATTACTGAAGAAAAAGTACACATTTTACAGGAGGTAGATCATCTTTTTATTAGTGGTCTGAAAGAAAATAAATTGTATGATGACGTTTGGCAAGCAGGTGCTATTTTACTTCCTATTCAATCGGTGGGAGTTATGGGAGATGAACGAACGTATGAACAAGTGGTAGCTTTACGCGCAGTAGCCAGTGTTGATGGCATGACTGCAGATTGGTGTCATTTACCCTATTCCTTTCTTGCTGATATTTCTAACGAAATCATTAATAAAGTTAAAGGAGTGAATCGCGTGGTGTATGATATCAGTTCAAAACCACCAGCTACTATTGAATGGGAATAATTTTTGTATCTTTTCCCAATAAATGGAAATTAAAACGATTGAATCACCATCAATTAACCATGAAAAAACTAAATATACTATTCTTCTTTTTTTTTAGCATTAGTCCGTTTGTTTTAGCTCAGACCAACTACCAGCAAGAGTACTTAAAAGCCAAGGCTTTTTTTAATGAAGGAAGCTACAATTTAGCAATGGAGGCCTTTAAGCCTGTAATTAAAAAGGATAAAGAAAACTATTTCTCAGAATACGCCTCATATTTTTATGCTATATCAGCTTATAGAAATGGGTTTTCTGCCCTTTCAAGGGACATGTTTCTTCAAATAAAAACACTTTTTCCTAAGTGGGATAAAATTGAAGATGTACACATCTGGCTTGCCAAAATATATTTTGAAGATAATGATTTTCATAATGGACTCAAATATTCTAATGGAGTAGTAATAGGGTATGAATTAAGTAAACTACAACAGACCTACTATTTAAGTAAAATTGACAGTTTAGAACTTATTAGTGAATTATTCAATACATATAAAAACGATAAAGAGGTGGCGTATCGTTATGCACAACTCATTAATGAACAACCGTTGTACCTTCAAGACCGGACTTTACTCGCCTTTTTAGTTGAAGGGTTTAATCTTGATAACGATGAATTTTCAATAGTAACAAAAGAAGAATCAATAAAGAAAGACAACTACAATGTTGCGGTTATGCTTCCTTTTATGGTAAATAAGCTACAACCCAGCCTCTATAAAAAAGGGAATCAATTTGTAATAGATATTTACGAAGGAATAGTAAAAGCACAGCATGACTTAAAAGA